>Ga0164243_10000550_pt1 | contig 68313 bp, 70 predicted proteins | sample OricompcompostOP_FD_108781 | JGI IMG/M metagenome (GOLD analysis project Ga0164243, IMG submission 108781) | Organic Plus compost microbial communities from Emeryville, California, USA - Original compost - Organic plus compost (OP) | ecosystem: Engineered > Solid waste > Mixed feedstock >... | reverse complement strand
TAACCTGGCCCGCTTCAACCGACGCTCAAAGCGCTTCTCAAAAAGCCACTCCATGCTGGAGGTCACCCTCGACCTCTTTTTCAACCGGCATCTCATCGAGAGTCCAAAATAAACACTGCCCCCTTGCGGGGAGGGTTGGGGAGGGGGTGAAGCCAAGCAGGATTTCTCGAATATGCTTCCCGCCGACGCAGAACTGAACTCTTACTCCGGCTGCAAATCCTTGCCGGTATAGATTTCGTCGACCCAGTACTGGTCGCGGCGGTCGAAGCCGTTGAACGGGGTCAGCGAGGCCTGGGTGTAGGCGCCCATCAACCCGAACTCGATCCAGTCGTCCTCGTCGATATCCGAGGGCAGGGTGAAAGTCTGCGGCAGCACGTCGTAGCTGTCGCAGGTGGGCCCCCAGACGGTGAAGCCTTCGAACTGGCCGTCATTGTCGTGCAGGCGTGCGCCGCGCCAGACGCGCACGGGCGGGGTGAAGTGCATGAACTTCACTTCCATGAGCGAACCGTAGGCGCCGTCGTTGACATAGACCGAGATGCCGCCGCGCTGGTGCTTGACGCGCAGCAGCAGCGAAGTGGAGGAGGTGACGAGCGCGCGGCCCGGCTCGATGATCAGTTCGGGCTTGGAGTCGCCGAAATGATCCTTCACGGCTGTGGCGATGGTCTCGAAATAATAGTCCATCGGCGGCGCTTCGCTGGTCGGGTAGGGGGCCGGATAGCCGCCGCCGATATTGAGGCGCTTGAGGGTGATGCCGGCTTCCGAAGCGATGCTGGATGCTGCCGCGATGTGGCGTTCATAGGCATAGGCGTCTTCGCACTGGCTGCCGACGTGGAAGCACAGGCTCGGCGTGTAGCCCATCTGGTCGACCATCGAGACGATTTCGGCCGCGCCATCCTGCATGACGCCGAACTTGATGCCGAAATCGTAGGATTTCAGCGCCTTGCCGGCCTTGAAGCGGGTGGTGACTTCGACATCCTTGGACGGCGAGACGACGGCGGCGAGCTGGTCGAGCTGCTGCGGATGATCGATGGTGAAGGAGCGGATGCCGAACTCTTCGTAGGCGCGCTCGATCTCGCGCTTGTTCTTGATGGGGTTGTTGTAATGCATCGCGGCGCCGGGCGCGTATTCGCGCACCAGCTCCATTTCGCGGTTGGAGGCGACGTCGAATGCCTTCAACCCTTCGCGATGGAGTTGTGAAAGGATGTGCGGAGACGGATTGCACTTGACCGCATAGGTCAAAAGGCCGTCGAAGCCCTTCCGGAACACCTTGGCGGACCTGCGCAGCTCCCGTTCCGAGAACAGGAAGCTGGGATAATCCGGCGCTTCGGCAGCGATCAGGGCCGAAGTGTTCGCATAGGTCTGTGTGATGGGCTCAGTCGTCTCGTCAGTCATGGACAAAGGCCTCCGAAAGGTGCCGGAAAGCGCTGCATATAGGGATCATTGCCGTTGAGCGCAAACGATTATTCACGCTTGCCTTAGTGAGGTTTTATCACACGTTAGGGCTGGCCCTAATCACGACAAAATCCGGGCGTTGATCCTCCCAGCCTCAGCGCTTCGAATCGTGCCTTGGTCACATCTTGGGAGTTCGCCACATGGGCAACCGTACCGTCCTTCTCGCTTCAGGCCTGGTCGCAATCGCCGCCATCGGAGTTGCCGCCGGCGTTTCGTTGCGAACCGCGCCGGTCGAGGCGGAATCGGTTGTTTCGGCGCCGGTCGTCGAGGTGGCGCAGGCCAACGCCGTGGCCCCGGCGCCGCAGCGGCAGGTGCCGCAGAGCCAGGGGCAGATGCAATTGAGCTTTGCTCCCGTGGTGAAGTCGGTGACGCCGTCGGTGGTCAACGTCTATGCCACGACCGTGACGCAGGCGCGGCCGTCGCCCTTCGCCAACGATCCGTTCTTCCAGCGCTTCTTCGGCGGCGGCGATCCGTTCGGGCAGGGGCGGCCGCGCGAGTCGCGCTCGCTGGGTTCAGGCGTCATCATCGACAAATCCGGCATCATCCTCACCAACAGCCACGTCGTGCATGGCGCCACCGACGTGCGTATCGCGACCTCTGACGGGCGCGAATATGCCGTGGACGTGGCGCTTGACGACGCCAAGACCGACCTGGCGGTACTGAAGATCAAGGATCCCGGCGGTCATACGTTTGCAGCTTTGCCCTTCGCCGATTCCGACAAGCTGCAGGTCGGCGATCTCGTTCTTGCCATCGGCAATCCGTTCGGTGTCGGCCAGACGGTGACGAGCGGCATCGTCTCGGCGCTGGCGCGCACGGGCGTCGAGAGCAACAATTACGAGTTCTTCATCCAGACCGATGCGGCCATCAATCCCGGCAATTCCGGCGGCGCGCTCGTCGACCTGCAGGGGCGGCTGGTCGGCATCAACACCGCGATCTTCAGCCAGTCGGGCGGCTCGGTGGGCATCGGCTTCGCCATTCCCGCCAACATGGCCAAGGTGGTGGCCGAGGCCGGCATTTCCGGCGGCAAGATCGTGCGGCCGTGGTTCGGCGCCCGCACCCAGGAAGTGACGGCCGATATCGCCGACAGCATCGGCCTCGACGTGCCGCACGGAGCGCTCATCACCGAGGTGGCGCCTGGCAGCCCGGCGGAGAAGGCTGGGTTCAAGGCAGGCGACGTCATCCTTGACGTCGACGGCGTTGCCATCGACCAGCCGAGCGCCTTCGATTTCCGCATCGCCACCAAGCCGGTGGGCCAGACGGCGCAGATCGGTTTCTGGCGCGACCGCAAGGAGCAGACCGCCGACGTGGCGTTGACAGCGCCTCCGGGCTCCGATGGCTCGCAGATGGCAGACATTACGGGCAATACGCGCTTTTCCGGCGCGACGGTGGAAACGGTGACCCCGGCAGTGGCCCAGGACCTCGGCCTGTCCTTCGACGCCAAGGGCGTCGTCGTGACGGATGTCGCCTCAGGTTCGCCGGCCGACCGCATGGGTCTCGAAAAGGGCGACATCATCCTGAGCCTCAACGGCAAGGATATCTCCGATGCCGCCGGCTTCAAGCAGCTGGCCTCCGGGCGCAGCGATACATGGCAGATCGTACTGCAGCGCGGCAATCAGGTGTTCCGTTCCATCGTTTCGGGGTAAAGGAGCGGCATGGCCGATCTTTTCGCACCCGAGCCGGATAAAGCCGAAGCCGCCGAGAGCGCTGCCCGCCCGCTCGCCGACCAGTTGCGCCCGCGCTCGCTAGACGAGGTGATCGGGCAAAAGCACCTGCTCGGCCCCGACGGCACGCTCAGGCGCATGATCGCGTCGGGCCGGCTCGGCTCGCTGATCCTGTGGGGGCCGCCGGGCACCGGCAAGACGACGGTGGCGCGCCTGCTCGCCGACGAGATCGGCTTCCGCTTCGAGCAGATTTCGGCCGTGTTCTCGGGCGTCGCTGACCTCAAGAAAGCGTTCGAGAAGGCGCGTTTCGAGCGCCTTTCGGGTCACCGCACGCTGCTCTTCGTCGATGAAATCCATCGCTTCAACCGCGCCCAGCAGGACGGTTTCCTGCCGGTGATGGAGGACGGAACGGTCGTGCTCGTCGGCGCTACGACCGAGAATCCGTCCTTCGAACTCAACGCGGCGCTTCTCTCGCGCAGTCAGGTGTTGCGCTTCGAATCGCTGACGCTGGAGGACTTGGAAGCGCTGGCGCAGCGCGCCGAAGAGCGCACCGGCGAAAAGCTGCCGCTAGACGACGATGCGCGCGCGTCACTCTTGACGCTGGCGGATGGCGATGGCCGGGCGCTGCTGGGCCTAATCGAGGAAGTGCTGGCCTCGACCCGCGAGGGCGAAGTGCTGGACAAGGCGCGCCTGCTGACCGTCGTGCAGCGCCGCGCACCGATCTACGACAAGGCGCAGGAAGGGCACTACAACCTCATCTCGGCCCTGCACAAGACCGTGCGCGGCAGCGACCCGGACGCCGCACTCTACTATTTCGCCCGCATGCTCGATGCCGGCGAGGATCCGCTGTTCCTGGCGCGGCGGCTGATCCGCATGTCGGTGGAAGATATCGGCCTTGCCGACCCGCAAGCGCTGCCGCAGGCGATCGCGGCGCGCGACGCCTACCAGATGCTCGGCTCGCCCGAGGGCGAACTCGCGCTGGCGCAACTCGTCGTCTACCTGGCTCTGGCACCGAAATCGAACGCCGTCTACACGGCCTTCAAGGGCGCGACCAGCGTCGCCAAGTCTACCGGTTCGCCCATGCCGCCCATGGTCATCCTCAATGCTCCGACCAAGATGATGAAGGAGCAGGGATACGGCACCGGCTATGTCTACGATCACGACACGCCCGAAGGCTTTTCGGGCCAGGAATATTTCCCTGAAAAGATCGGGCGGCAGGATTTCTACCACCCCGTCGAGCGCGGTTTCGAGCGAGAACTCGCCAAGCGCCTGGACTACTTCACGCGCCTGCGCGCCAAGAAGCGCGAAGAAGAGGGCTAAAGACCGGCGGCCTTCCGCAGGGCGAGGTTGATAAGCAATTCCCAATCCTCGCCGCCTTGCTCCTTGAAGCGGGTAACGATGTCGGCGCCGACAATTACGGGAACTCCGCCGACGCGCGGATCACCTACGACTTCTACGCCGTTGCGATCCATACTGGCGGCGAGATCGGGGAAAACCTCCCGAAATGGCCGACCCTGTCGCAACTTCTGTCCGGCTGGTTCGGCCCGGAGCTTAGGTTTGGTGCTCATCGAACAACCTCCTTTCGCGGACGCCGGCGCTCCGCATGGATATGACCGACAGCGCTTCACTTCCCAAGCGCGAGAAGATTACTGCAATCAACGCGCCGTTGAAACGGCCAATCGCCTGAAAGCGGCCAACCCGCGCCGGCACAACAACGGCGTGCAGGAAGAAATTGGCGTCAAGCTCGGCAAAATCAAGATGATGCTTGGCGAGGTTGACCTGATGCTTCGGTTCGTCCCACAGGATCAGCATACGCTAGGCAGAACATTTTATCGCAGCCATGCCTATTGGGATTTATTGCGTCGCAGTTGCCGTTTCGCGTGCGCCGCACTATGTCGGGCGCCTGTAGCTATAAGGAAAGCAATATGAGCGCGGTGCAACAGGTGACGGTCGACGCCGACGAGGCGGGGATGCGGCTCGACCGCTGGTTTGCCGTGCACTTCCCGCAGGTCGGCTTCGGCCGGCTGCAAAAGCTCATCCGCACGGGCCAGGTGCGCGTCGACAAGGCCAAGGTCGAGACCAGCACGCGGCTGGAAGCGGGGCAGGTGGTGCGCGTGCCGCCCGTCGACGACCCCGGCACGGTGCGCCCGCCGCGGATCGATGACGCCGATGCGCGGTTCCTGCGCGACCTGATCCTCTACGAGGACGACGACCTTTACGTCTTCAACAAGCCGTTCGGCCTTGCCGTGCAGGGCGGCACCGGTACGACGCGCCATATCGACGGCATGCTGAAGAGCCTGCCCAACAAGAAAGGCGAGCCGCCGCGGCTGGTACACCGGCTCGACCGCGATACGTCGGGTTGCCTGGTCGTTGCCAAGACGCATGCCGCGGCCAGCCATTTCGGCACCGTGTTCCGCTCGCGCTCGGCCCGAAAGATCTACTGGGCCATCGTTGCCGGCAATCCCAGCCCGCGGCAGGGCGAGATCTCGTGCTTCCTCGCCAAGCAGCCGACGACCGACGGCGAGCAGATGGTTGTGATGAAGCAAGGCCATCCCGGCGCCCAGCACTCGCTAACCTATTATTCGACCACCGATACTGCCAGCCGGCGCTTCGCCTGGGTGACGCTGAAGCCGGCGACCGGCCGCACGCACCAGTTGCGCGTGCACATGGCGCAACTCGGCACGCCCATCATCGGCGATCCGCGCTATTTCAACATCGAGAACTGGGAAGGCGCGCCGGGGCTGAGCGAGGGGCTTCACCTGCATGCACGCCGCATCGCGCTACCGCTGCGCAATGGCAAGAAGCTCGATATCTCGGCGCCCCTGCCGCCGCACATGCGCCAGAGTTTCGAGGCACTGGGCTTCGATCCCGACCGCTACGACGTGCAGGACACCGACCCGGAGGACGCCGCATGAAGCTTATCGTCTTTGATATGGATGGTACGCTGATCGATACGGCGGCGCTGATCGCTGATCACATGACGTCCGCCTTCACCGGCGTTGGCCTGCCGGCGCCGACCGTCGCGCAGTCGCGGCGCGTCATCGGGCTTTCCCTTGAAGTCGCAATGAGCCGGCTGGCTGCCACCGAACATCCCGAAATCATCACCGCGCTGGTGACGGGATATAAGGAGCACTACCGCAAGGGGCTGGAAACGGCAAGCGATCGCGAACCGCTGTTTCCGGGCACGCGCGCGGCCCTCGACCGGCTGCACGCCAGCGACGAAACGCTGCTCGGCATTGCGACGGGCAAGGGCTTGACCGGCGTCCATCGCATCCTCGGGCTGCATGGCATTGCCGCGCACTTCACCACGTTGCAGACGCCCGACCACAACCCCTCCAAGCCGCATCCCGGCATGCTGCTGCGCGCCATGGAGGAAACCGGCGCCAGCCCCGCGGAAGTGGTGATGGTCGGCGATACGATCTACGATATCGAACTGGCGAACGCCGCCGGCGTTGCATCAATCGGTGTCACCTGGGGCTATCACGAGCCCGACGAATTGCGGGCCGCCGGCGCTACAGCGATGCTCGATAGCTATGACGATCTCGACAAGACCATTGCCGCCATCCTGGAGTAGGGCGCATGCGTGAATTCATCGAAGACGCATTGTCGCACAGCGACGACGGCCTGGGCCGCGCGCAAAAGCCGGCGCGCGCCCAGCTCCCCAAGCGCTTCTACAAGGCGACGGGCGTCGGCGTCGTCGACGGCGGCTTCACCGTCACGCTCGATGGCCGCGCCACGCGTACGCCCGGCCGCGTGCCCGTCGTCGTGCCGGTTGCCGGCATTGCCGCCATCATGGCCGAGCAATGGGCAGCGCAAGGCGAGGTGATCGATGCCGAGACCATGCCGATGGTGCGGCTGGTCAATGCGGCGCTCGAAAGCGGCGCCGATGCCGCTCCGGCCTTCCGCGCCGAGATCGTCAAATATGCCGGCAGCGACCTGCTGCTCTATCGCGCCGACACGCCACGCGAACTGGTCGTCCTGCAGGAAGAGCACTGGGACGGCGTGCTGGTGAAGCTCGCCCGCCATTTCGGCATCCGCTTCCAGCCGACTATCGGCATCCTGCACCAGGAACAGCCGGCGGCAACACTCGCCAAGCTCGACGAGGTGCTGCAGGAGGAAAATGTCCTCGTGCTGACGGCCATGGTTTCGATCACCGGCCTCACCGGTTCGGGCCTGCTGGCGATCGCGTTGCGTCACGGCCTCATCGATGCCGATGCGGCATGGAAAGCCGCCCATGTGGATGAGGACTACCAGATCGGGTTGTGGGGCGAGGTCGAGGAAGCCACCGAACGGCGTGCCAAGCGCCGCATCGAATTCGATGCCGCTGTGGAGTTGCTGGGGCTTATGGGACGCTGATGGTTTGGAAGGCGGGCTCCGGATTAAATCTGGGGAGGATGGCTTAGGCCTCGTACACCCTGCTCCTTTCACCCCCCTCCCAACCTCCCCGCAAGGGGGGAGGTGCCGTTCGGTGTTTGAGGAAGTTATCGAGCACCAGCCTCGATGAGCACCCTCCCCCTTGCGGGGAGGGTTGGGGAGGGGGTGACGGTGGCAGGATGCTGGAAAGATCACTCCGCCAGTCGCCCCAACTACCTCTCCCTCGCCACGATCCATTCCGCCACATCCGGCGCGATTTCGCGCAAGGGATCGAGCACGAAGGCGCGTTCGTGGGCGTAAGGGTGCGGCACCTTCAAATTGGCTTCCGAGATCACCTCGTGCCCATAGGCGACGATGTCGATATCGATGAGCCGCGGCCCCCAGCGCTCGAGGCGCTTGCGGCCCATTTCGGCTTCGATGCCGAGGCAGATCGCCAGCAATTTTTGCGGCGGCAGCGACGTTTCGACCTCGACGACCATGTTATGAAAGTCGTTCTGGTCGGTCTTGCCCCAGGGCGCCGTGACGATGACGCAGGAACGCCTGGTGAGCGTAATGCCCGGCGTTTCAGCGATGCGCCGGACCGCTTCTTCGAGCTGCGCCGGTGGATCGCCGATATTGGCGCCGAGCGCGAGGAAGGCGCGCACCATCAGTTCGTCCGCTCGCGATAGAGTTCGATGGCGACCTCGCCGGTCACCATGGCGATGGGCGCCTCCGGCTTGCGCACGCGGATGCGGATCCATTCGATCGTGGAGTAGCTCTCGAACAGCCGGTTGACGATGTTTTGGCCGACCGCTTCGATCAGGTGAAAGCGCTTTTCTTCGAAAGCCTTGCGAACGGTTTCGTAGATATCGGCATAGGAAACCGCGGTCGAGAATTTATCCGTATTGCCGGCCTCGGCGAGGTCGACCCCGCAGGTGATGTCGATGCGGAAACGCTGGCCGAGCTTGCTCTCCTCGGCAAAGACGCCGTGATAGCCATAAAAGGCAAGGTCGTTGAGGATGATGCAATCCTGCGTCGCCATCGGTCAGGCCTCCTGCTGCGGCGGGCCATAGAGCGTCGCCTCGGCGACGCGCAACGCATCGCGATTGGCGCGCACGTCGTGCACGCGGAAAATGTGGGCGCCGGCCATATAGGCGAGCACCGAGGTTGCCACCGATCCAGCCAACCGTTCGCTCGTTTCGTTGCCGAGGAGCTTGCCGATCATCGACTTGCGCGACATGCCGACCAGCAGAGGCAGGCCATAGGCCGAAAGCAGGGGCAGGTCGCGGAGTAGGGCGTAGTTCTCGGCAAAACTCTTGGCGAAGCCGAACCCAGGATCGAGGATCAGCCGGTCGCGGGCGATGCCGGCTCTGTCGGCGATGGCGATGGAGCGATCGAAATAGCGCCGCATCTCGTCGACGATGGGCTTGCCTCTATCGCGTTCCGCGTCCCAATGCATGGCGACTACGGGGATATTGTGCAGCGCCGCGACATCGGCGATTTCGGGGTCGCGCTGCAATCCGTGCACGTCGTTGATGAGCACGGCGCCGGATTGTGCCGCCTGGTCGGCGACGAGCGCCTTATAGGTGTCGATGGAAAGCGGCGTCGCAAGGCCAAGCGAGGTCAGCGCTTCCAGCGCCGGGATGACGCGGTCGAGCTCGTCCTGCACCGGCACTTCGATCGCGCCCGGCCGCGTGCTCTCGCCGCCGATGTCGATGATGTCGGCGCCGTCCTCCGCCATCCGGCGGGCATGCGCGATGGCCGCGCCGGCATCGAAGAACGCGCCGCCGTCCGAAAAACTGTCCGGCGTGACGTTGAGGATGCCCATGACCACCGGGGCCGGGCCGAGTTCCAGCGCGCTGCCGCGCGGCAGCGGCACGGTGAATGCCGCGTGCCGACGGGTATCGGCATTGCGCAAATCGGGTTCGATGCTGACGGTCGACATTGGGCGCCCCGAGGAATCGCGAGCCGGCGGGCGCAGGAGATCAGCGCGCGGCGGGCTCGGCGAAAAGATCATACTCGTCCGAGTCGGTCACCGTCACGGAAACCATGTCGCCCGGCTTGATGCCGGTGGCATTGTCGATGATGACGCTGCCGTCGATATCCGGCGCATCCCACTTCGAACGGGCGATGGCGCGGTTCGCCTCGGGCTGCACGTCGTCGACGAGTACGTCGATGGTGCGGCCGACCTTCTTGGCGAGCTGGGCGGTCGAAACGTCCTGCGCCACTTCCATCAGCCGCTCGAACCGTTCGCGCTTCACCTCGTCGGGCACGATGCCTTCGAGTTCGTTGGCGGGGGCGCCGGTCACCGGCTCGTATTCGAAGCACCCGGCGCGATCGATCTCAGCTTCCTCGATCCAGTCGAGCAGGAACTCGAAATCCTCTTCCGTCTCGCCGGGAAAGCCGACGATAAAGTTGGAACGGATGGTGAGGTCGGGGCAGATCTCGCGCCACTTGCGGATGCGGTCGAGCGTCTTTTCCTGGTTGGCCGGGCGGCGCATGGTCTTGAGGACGCTCGGCGAGGCGTGCTGGAAGGGAATGTCGAGGTAAGGCAGAATCTTGCCCTCGGCCATCAACGGGATGACCGCATCGACATGCGGGTAGGGGTAGACGTAGTGCAGCCTGATCCAGGCGCCGAGTTCGCCCAGTTCGCGGGAAAGATCGAGGAAGCGCGCCGAAACCTGCCGCCCGTGGAAGGGGCTGGTGGCATACTTCACGTCGACGCCGTAGGCGCTGGTATCCTGCGAGATGACGAGGATTTCCTTGACGCCGGATTTCACCAGCCGCTCAGCTTCGTAGAGCACGGATGCGGCTGGGCGCGAGACGAGGTCGCCGCGAATCTGCGGGATGATGCAGAACGAGCAGCGGTTGTTGCAGCCCTCGGAAATCTTCAAATAGGCGTAGTGCTTGGGTGTCAGCTTCAGGCCCTGTTCGGGCACGAGGTCGACGAAGCGGTTCGGCACCGGCGGCAGGTGCTCGTGCACCGCCTCGACCACCGCCTCGTATTGATGCGGGCCGGTGACGGCAAGAACGCTGGGATGCGTCTGCTTGATCAGCTCGTCTTCGACGCCCAGGCACCCGGTGACGATAACGCGGCCGTTCTCGTTCAGCGCTTCGCCGATGGCTTCCAGGCTTTCCGCCTTGGCGCTATCGAGAAAGCCGCAGGTATTGACGATGACGATGTCCGAGCCTTCATAGTCGCGCGAGAACGAATAGCCTTGGGCGCGCAGCGTCGTCAGGATGCGTTCGGAATCGACCAAAGCCTTCGGGCAGCCGAGGCTGACGAGGCCGATCTTCGGCGCGGCGCCGGGATTGGCCGCAATTTTGGTTGGGCTGCTGGCCTCGATGCTGTCGGTCAATGGATGATCCTGCGGCGGTTTGGCTGGCGATTGCGCGAGCGGGGCCAAGCCGGCGGCCCGAAACCGCGCTTAAATACCGCAAGCACTGAAAAAATCAATGTCCCTGCCGATGACGAGCGCGTGTGGCTGCCATGCAGAAGCCGCTTACGGCTCGTCTTCCGAGCGCGGCGGCGAGCGCCGGGCCGTGCGGCGCAACGGCTTGGACGGCGGCGGTTCCGCGGGAGGTTCAGGCAAGGGGTCCACGCTCGGCACCGGATCGGTTGCCGGCGTGAGGTATTCGTCGGCCTCGGTATAGTCGGCCTCGTCTTCCTCGGCGAGATCGTGGATCGCCTCGCGCACCTCGTCCAGCAGCGAACTCGGCAGGCGCGCGCGGGCGAAATTGTCGGCAGAGTCCTCGTGCGTCTTGAAATAGACGGTGAGGGCGTCGCAGGCGATGCGCAGCACGGTCCAGGCGAGGAGGCCGAAGACGATGATTTCCAGGAGGCCCCAGAGGCCATTGCCGAAATTGCTGCCGAAGGTGAAGAACAGATGGCTGACCGCCCAGAGCAGAATGGCGGCGAGCCCCAGCGCATAGAGCAGCGGCACGAGGCGCGGCCCGATGATCGTGTCGAGCCGCAGCAGCGTGCGCCCGGTGAGAAGCTTCTTCAGGTCGTCCAGCGTCATTGTGTTCACCCCTCCAATGCCGCACCGCCCGGTGCCGTCGGTCCGAACTGGCGCTCGAACGCCAGGCGGAGTGCCGAATCCACTTCGGGCATCGATACCAGATGGCCGAGATCGGCAAAACTCGTGACGCCCTGATCGGTTATGCCACAGGGCACGATACCCGAATAATGCTCCAGGTCCGGCTCGATATTGAGCGAAATGCCGTGGAACGTCACCCATTTGCTGACGCGGACGCCAATGGCGGCGATCTTGTCCTCGCGGAACGGCCCCTTGTCCGGGCGCCTGACCCAGACGCCGATTCGCCCGTCGCACCGCTCGCCGCGAATGTTGAAGGCTTCGAGCGTGTCGATCACCCACTGCTCCAGGCCCTGCACGAGGCAGCGGATGTCGCGGCCGCGCTGGCGCAGGTCGAGCATCACGTAGGCTACGCGCTGGCCCGGGCCGTGATAGGTGTATTGCCCGCCGCGGCCGGCGTCGTAGACCGGGAATCGCTGCGGTGAGATGAGGTCGGCGGGCACGGCCGAGGTGCCGGCAGTGTAGAGCGGCGGGTGTTCGACGAGCCAGACGGCTTCCCCGGCTTCGCCCGCGGCAATGGCGGCGGCGCGGGCTTTCATCGCCGCAAGTGCCTGCGGATAGGGCGTTAGCCCGTCGGCGATGATCCAGTCGGCCGGCTTTCCGTCGGGGCGCCAGAGCTTGCTGGCGCCTTCGCAGGCGACGATTTCGTCTTCCGTTAACGCTTCGATAACCATGCTCGGCGAATGCTCGTATCGTTCGGAAGCCGGCACTCGCCGCGCTCCCTCGGGGGTCTCACGTCTATTTATGAACACTCTAGACAATATTGAAGTCGACATCACTGTCGAGCTGGGCGCAACCAGCATGCCGGTGCATCACCTGCTGCGCATGGGCCGCGGCGCCGTGATCGAACTCGATGCCACCGAGAACGATCCGCTGAAAATCTATGCCAACAACACGCTGGTCGCCCGCGGCGAAGTGCGTGTCGGCGACGGGCAATTGCGCGTCGAGGTGACCGAGAAGGTCCGCCGCGCCGGCTGAGATTTTCGCATTTTGCCACATTTTCGCCGGGCGGATGAACGGCACATGAACGGCAGATGAACGAAAAATAACAAGAGATGAACGGTTTTTGGTCCTCGTCGCGAGGTCCAAATGAAAAAGCCCGGCTCAGCCGGGCCTGTTCATTTGGTGCGGTCGAGAAGACTCGAACTTCCACGCCTTGCGGCACAGCGACCTCAACGCTGCGCGTCTACCAATTCCGCCACGACCGCACATCATGGTAGGAGCCGCGCCCTTCGGCGAAGCGAGCGGGGATGTAGCAAATCATCCCCGGCAGAACAAGCGGCAATCGCGCTTTCCACGACGCAGCGGTGAAATTCCTGTCCGGGCCTGGATTTCAGGTGCGGACCAGCCGGTCGACGGCCTCGTTCTCGTTCTGCGGGAACTTCCCGTCCGGCGTCAGGCGATCGACGGCATCGGGAATCGAGGACGACAGGCGCTTGACCAGCTCGTCGTAGCTGATGCCGGTCTTCGTCGCCAGTTCCTGCAGCGCCTCCTTGCCGATCGCGGCTTCCACCTGCGAGGGGGAGAGGCCTTGCGTCGGCACGCCCGGCGTCACCCAGGAATCGGCGACCTCGTTCTGGCCGGCTTCCTTGAACGTGCCGAGCAGGTCGTCGAGGCCCTGCTTGATCGAGCCGCCGGCGCCAGCGCCGCCGAGAACCTTGCCGAGTTCGCCCAGCAGCCCGCCTTCGCCACCCTGGGTGCTCGTTCCCTGGGTGCCGCCGCTATTGGCGCCGTTGCCGCTGCCCTGCAGGATCTGCCCGAGCTTGTCGCGGTTCTGGTAGCCCGCCACGGCCAACAGGCCGAGCAAAGCGAGCAGGGATGGCATTCCACGTTTATCTGCCATTGGATCGTCTCCTTGGATCGAAAGGTCGAAATCAGGCGCGGTTGCGGGCAATAGCGCCCCAAACCAGCAAAACGATGATCGCCCCCACGATGGCGCCGATGAGGCCGGCGCCTTCACCCGGCGCATACCAGCCCAGGGCCTGGCCCAGATAGGAGGCAACGAAGGCGCCGACGATGCCCAGGATCGCCGTCAGGACGAACCCGCTCGGCTCGTTCCGTCCCGGCACAATGAACTTTGCGATCACGCCGGCGACGAAACCGATGATGATCGTCCAGATAATTCCCATTTCGAATAGCCCTCTAAGTGAAACGCAGGCGCCAAACGAATGGAGCCGGCCATCGGTTGCATTAAATGCAGCAGGTGGAAGGGATTGGCCGATCCCGAGGCTGCCGCTTGCATCCGCGGAGCCGAGGCATAGACTGGCTCCATCGTTGCTGGACGATGATCTCCGGAAGGTTTTGGCCTTGAGCAGTTTTCACGATTTTTCCGCCGCGCGGCTTGATGGCACGCCGCAATCGATGGGCGATTATGCCGGCAAGGTGGTGCTGGTGGTGAACGTCGCCAGCAAATGCGGGCTGACGCCGCAATATGAGGGGCTGGAAAAGCTCTGGCGCGACTACGGGCCCCGCGGATTCGTGGTGCTGGGCTTTCCCTGCAACCAGTTCGCCGGACAGGAACCGGGCACGGCCGCCGAAATCCAGGAATTCTGCAGCGTCAATTACGACGTGACCTTCCCGCTGTTCGCCAAGATCGACGTCAACGGACCCGATGCGCATCCGCTCTACAAGTGGCTGAAGAGCGAGGCCAAGGGCGCGGAGGGCGAGGATATCGAGTGGAACTTCGCCAAGTTCCTGATCGACGGAAACGGCGAGGTGGTGGAGCGCTTCGCTACCGGCACGGTGCCGGCGGATATCGCGCCAAAGATAGAAGCGTTGCTTTAGATGCCGCTCGTGCTGCGACCGGCAAATGAGTCCGATCTCGGCGCGGTCGTGGCGCTGGACCACAGCGTGCGGCATGCTTCCGGCCAGCCCGCACACACGGCCGAATGGCTGGAACCGGGCGCCGATACGTGGATCGCCGACTGGATCAAGGCCGAAGAATGCTTCGTGGCGGAACTCGATGGGGAGATTGCGGGCTACGCGGTGCTGCACCATCACTTCTTCCACGACGGCATGATCGACATGCTGATCGTCGCGCCGCACCGGCGGCGGCAGGGGATCGGACGCGAACTCGTGCGCTATCTCTGCGGGCAATGCCGATCGGAAAAGATCTGGAGCTCGACCAACCTCTCCAACCAGAAGATGCAGGCGCTGCTGGCGGGCGAGGGGTTCACGATGAGCGGGTTCATCGAAGGGCTCGACGAGGGCGACCCGGAGCTGGTGTATCACAAGCGCGTGCGGTGAGGGGGAGGGGCTTCATTGAGAGATGCGGGTTGATTTCACCCCCCTCCCAACCTCCCCCGCAAGGGGGGAGGTGCTCATCGAGTTTTTTGAACGCTTAGTTTCCCACATACGCGGTGCAACACCCTCCCCCTTGCGGGGAGGGTTGGGGAGGGGGTGAGACCAAGCAGGATGTTTGGTCGTTCAAACAGAATTATCCCCATCGGCCGTTGCGCTTCAAAAAACCTGCATGCCGGGCGATTTGGTTGATGCTTTCGTCACCGATGCCGGTCTAAACAATCTGGGTGTTTCGCCTGCAGCCGGCACAGGAACAGCCCATGAGTGAGCCCTCGGACATCGCCGTCGACGAGCCCGCCGAAAAGCCGGCCGGCCTGCCGTTGCGCGACGAAGAGGGGCATATCGATCCGGCCTGGATCGAGCAGCTGCGCGGGCTGATTGCGGCGGGCGACGCTCACGACATCGGCGAGGCGATGGCGCCGCTGCACGCCGCCGACACCGGCGACGTGCTGGAAGCGCTCGACCCGGAAGCGCGGCTGGCGCTGGTGCGCCTGCTCGGCGACCGCTTCGACTTCGAGGCGCTGACGGAAGTCGACGAATCCGTGCGTTCCGAACTGATCGAAGAACTGCCCAATGCCGCGATCGCGCGCGGCGTGGCGGGGCTCGACAGCGACGACGCCGTCGCCATTCTCGAGGACATCGAGCAGGAAGACCGCGACGACATCCTGTCGAAGATGCCGGCTTTCGAGCGGCTGTCGCTGCGGCGCAGCCTCGATTATCCGGAAGATTCCGCCGGCCGGCGGATGCAGACCGATTTCATCGCCATTCCGCCGTTCTGGACGGTGGGGCAGACGATCGACTACCTGCGCAACGAGAAGGACCTGCCGGACGAGTTCTACCAGATCTATGTGGTCGATGCCGGCTACCGGCTGCTCGGCACGGTGCCGCTGGACAAGATCCTGCGCACCAAGCGGCCGATCAAGATCGAAGACTTCATGCAGGCCGGCACGATCGAGGTGGAGGCGAGCCAGGACCAGGAAGAGGCGGCGCGCACCTTCGAGCGCTACGACCTGGTGGAAGTGGCCGTGGTCGACGAGGGCGAGCGCCTGGTCGGCGTGCTGACCATCGACGACATGGTCGACGTCATCCACGAGGAAGCCACCGAGGACATGCAGAAGCTCGCCGGCGTGGGCGACGAAGACCTGTCCGATGGCGTGGTCGATGCCGTGCGCAGCCGCACGACCTGGCTGGTCGTGAACCTCGCGACGGCTTTGCTCGCCAGCATCGTCATCGGGCTGTTCGATGCGACGATCGAGCAGATGGTGGCCCTGGCGGTGCTGATGCCGATGGTCGCCTCGATGGGCGGCAATGCCGGCACGCAGACGATGACGGTGACGGTGCGCGCCCTCGCCATGCGCGAACTCGACAGTTTCAAGCTGCGGCGGCTGGTCAGCCGCGAAATCCTCGTCGGCTTCTTCAACGGGGGCATTTTCGCCGTGTTGCTGGGGGCGCTGACCATCGTGCGCTTCGGCGATCTGGGCCTCGGCATCGTCATCGGCATGGCCATGATCACCAACATGATTGCCGCCGGAACGGCCGGCGTGCTCATTCCGCTGGCCCTCGACCGTTTCAAGATCGACCCGGCGGTCGCATCCTCGACCTTCGTCACGACCATCACGGATGTCATTGGTTTCTTTGCGTTTTTAGGTCTCGCCGGATTGTGGTTCCACCTCTTCTGAGCAGCCGATTTGCACAGGAGCGGCACCATCTTGCCAAGATTTGCCCCAAGAGCTAACGTTTCGTTACCGGTGGGAGACCACCGGAAAGAACGGCAAATCAAGGAGCATCGATGCGGAACCGATCGAAGGCCGCATGGTGGCGGGCCGCGACTTGGACGTTCGTGTGTCTCGTTTCTATGGGGCTGGTTTTCTCTATCGTCGCCAATGTCTAGGCGCCGCTGAAGGAAAGTTCCAAAACGGAGCAGAAGAATCAGGAAAGGCGCCCGGCGGAAGGGCGCCTTTCTTTATTTTGGAGAGTTGAATGAAGCTGCTGATCGCCAACAAGAACTATTCGAGCTGGTCGCTGCGCGCCTGGCTGACGCTGCGCGGCTTCGACATTCCCTTCGAGGAAGAGCTGCTGCTGCTCAACGGCGAGGGCTGGAAAGAGGCGATGCTGGCGCGTTCGCCTACCGGCCAGGTGCCGGTGCTGATCGACGGCGACCTGGCCATCCCCGAAACGCTGGCGATCGTCGAATACGTGGCCGAGCGCTTCCCCGAAAAGCCGATCTGGCCGAAGGACGCAAAGCTGCGGGCGCTGGCGCGGGCGGCAAGCGCCGAAATGCATGCCGGCTTCACCAGGCTGCGCAGTGCCGCGCCGATGAACCTGCGCGCCTCGCATCCGGGGCGCGTGGCGCACGATGCAGTTGCCGGCGACCTCAAGCGCCTGGAAACGGTGTGGAGCGACCTGCTCGACAGATCGGGCGGGCCGTACCTCGCCGGCGAGTTTTCGGCGGTGGACGCGATGTTCGCGCCCGTCGCCACCCGCATCAGGGTCTACGACCTGCCGGTGCCGGACTTCGCGGCGCGCTATGTCGAGGCCATCTACGCGCTGCCCGCCTTCCAGGAATGGCTGGCCGAGGCGCTGAAGGAATCGTGGATCGTCGAGGCCGACGAGATCGACTTCATCCAGGGCCGGCGCCAATGATCCACATGATCAAGCTGAGCGTGGGCGTTTCGACCTACGAGGAGCTGGAAGGCTACCGGAACGAGCGGGCGCACTGGTGGGGCGCCGACTACGGCGAGGACGTGCATGTACATCGCACGCGGACGATGCCGAAGCGCGCCGAGGAGATCGTCAGCGAGGGTGGCTCGATCTACTGGGTGATCTCCGGCGTCATCCGCTGCCGCCAGCCGATCCTGCGGCTGCAGGCGGCGACGGACAAGGAGGGCAGGGAGTGCTGCGACATCATCATGGCGCCCGACATGGTGCGGACGATGCCCTATCCAAAGCGCCCGTTCCAGGGCTGGCGCTATCTGCAACCCAAGGATGCGCCGCCCGACATGGGCGAGGGGATGGCCGAGGACAGTTCCGAATATATCGCAGAGGAACTGGCGCGGCTGGGGCTGCTCTGACGGGAGAGAGCGGGGGAGGGATAAACAAACAAGCTGGGCCCCGGCTCAAGGCCGGGGAAGACTCGTTGATGGATTGAGCGAAACCTCAATCCGGGTCCGGCTCGTCACATCTCCCGCCGCCTGCGTTTATTAATCATTAACCTTGAAGGCCTTCTCTCTCCACTTGTGCGAAGCGGCGGAAACGCCCAAACTTCGCGGGTGATTTGGAGGCGAGGATGAGCAAAGGCGCTCATGTCATTGTCGTCGGCAATGAAAAGGGCGGCTCCGGCAAGTCGACCACGGCCTTTCATCTCGCCATCTACCTGCTCTACCAGGGCTTCCGCGTCGCCTCGATCGACGTCGACAGCCGCCAGCAGACGCTCACCAACTATGTCCGCAACCGCCGTCGCTGGGCGCAGGCGCATGCGCTGAAGCTGCCGCACACGACGCATTACCACCTGCCGCTGACGCGCGGCGATTCCATCCGCGAGAACCACAAGCTCGAATTCGACCTGTTCCGGCAGGCCGTGGGTGAGGTGGAGGACGAGGTGGACTATCTCGTCATCGACACGCCGGGATTCGACACCAATCTCACGCGGCTCTCGCACTCGCTGGCCGACACGCTGGTGACGCCGGTCAACGACAGTTTGATCGACCTCGACGTCATCGCGCGCTTCGACCCCGTGACGGGGGAATCGCGCGAATTGAGCCATTATTCGCGGCTGGTGCAGCGGGCCCGCAGCGAGCGGCTGACGGTCGACGGGCGCACCATCGACTGGGTGCTGGTGCGCAACCGCATCTCGATGCTCTCTTCGCGCAACATGCGGCAGGTGCAGTCCAATCTCGAGCAGATCGCGCTGCGCCTGGGCTGCCGCGTTGCCGACGGCATTGCCGAGCGCGTCATCTTCCGCTCGCTGTTTCCTGTGGGAATGACGGTGTTCGATCCGCTGGACGAGGACCTGATCGGCGGCGTGCCGGCCATGTCGCATGTCAGCGCCCGCCAGGAGTACCGGCTGCTGGTCGATGCGCTGAACCTGCCGGTGAGTGAACGGGCGCAGAGGCGCAAGATCGCCATCACAACGCGCCAGCCGGCGTTTGACGCGATGGCGCCGCAGAACGAAAGCGCTTGAAGCAGAACCTTAGCGGGGCAGGATGAGGCGGACGGCGCGGCCGCCGCCAGGCGAGAAGACGTCGAGGTCGATGGAAACCTTCGGCATCACCACCCGCCGCGTGCGGGCCGAGAGCACCAGCACCACGCCGAGCAGTTCGCCGACGCTGCGGCGCTGCGGCCGCGCCTCGAGGCTCTGGGCGATGCCGGCAACCACGCGGGCGCGCTGATTCACGTCCGGCGAGACGAGCCGTGAGCGGCCGACGAAGCGGGCCAGTTCCGACAGGTTAGACAATTCGCTCAACTAGGCTACTCCCTACAAAAAGCCTGGTTTCGTCTCTGCTCAGTCGCCTCAGCTTTGTAATGCGAGGCAGCTCATGTCCGCCTCCTTGATGGCGTTGCACATGCGGGTGGCCGCATCGCGGTCGCCGAAGCCCACATAGCGGGCGCGGTAGAAGGTCTGGCCGTTCTTGTCGAAGCGCTCCACCGAGGGGCGGAAATCGGCAAGGTCGGCGATCTTGGCGGACGCATCGTCGAGCAGCTGGTTGGCGCTGTTCTCGCTGGGAGCGGCGCCGATCTGCACGACCCACCGGCTGGCCGGCGTCGTTTCGGCATTGTCGTTGGCGGGCTTCGGGGTGCCGATGGAACCGCTGGTCATCAGGTCGATCGGCTGGCCGCCGGCGCCGACGCCCACGGGGGGCACGAGCGGCTCGGACGGCTGCGTCTGGCCGAGCGCGGCGGGCGGAGCGCCGAGCGAGAAGGTCTCGTTGATCCAGGCGCCGATGACGTCGACGGGACGTTCGGCCGGCTGCACGGCGCTGGGCGCGGCGAGCTGGTTGGCCGCCTGCACGGCAGGCTGCATGCCGAGATCGGCGGGCATGGGCTGCGGGATCGGCGCCTGCTTGAGGCTCGCGACCTGCACTTCGGCCTGCGGCGCTGCGGCGGCCGGGGCCTGGTTGAGGGCGGCGACGCGGAAGCTCGGCAACGGCATGGGGGCGACGAAGACGGGCTGCGCCGCCTGCGCCACGCGCACCTCGGAATCGCCGCGCATGCCGGGCTGCGGGATGAGCGCGGCCTGCAGGTAATTGCCGCTGCGGCTCTTCGGCAGGTATTTCGACAACAGGCTCGCAACCTTGGTGTTGCGCTGGCTCGGCGTGTTGAAGCCGAAGCCGATGACGACGAGGTGGTGGTCGTCCTTGCGGGTCACCGTCATCAGGTTGTAGCCGGAATTGTTGATGTAGCCGGTCTTTAGGCCCTCGACGCCGGCGACGCCCAGCAGCGGCACGTGGCTGTTGTAGGTGCGCTTGCCGAACTTGAAGCTGCGGGTCTGGAAGAATTTGTAGTATTGCGGGAAGTGCTGGTAGATGGCGATGGCGAGGATCGCCTGGTCGCGCACCGTGGTGACCTGGCGCCCGTCGGGCAGGCCCGAAGCATTGGCATAGCGCGTATGGCTCATGCCGAGCGCCTTGGCGGTGGCCGTCATGCGGTCGGCGAACCGGCTCTCGCTGCCGGAAACGGTTTCCGCGACGACGCGCGCCATGTCATTGGCCGAAATGGTGACCAGCGACTTGATCGCGTCCTCGACGCTGATGGTCGAGCCGGCCTTGAGGCCGAGCTTGGTCGGCACGGCAGAGGCGGCGTACTTGGACACCCGCATCTTGGTGGAAAGCTTGATGTTGCCGGCCGCCAGTTCCTGGAACAGCACGTAGAGCGTCATCACCTTGGTGATCGAGGCGGGGTAGCGCGTGGAGTCGGCGTGATCTTCGTAGAGCACCTTGCCGCTCTTGGCGTCGACCACGATGCCGGCATAGGCGCGCAGGTTCTGCTGCGCCACGGCTGCGGCTGGAACGACGGAAGCGGAAAGCATCGCCATGAAGGCGATGAGGACGAAGATGCCGCGCATGAGCCAATGACGCGCGAAAGGGGATTCTGCCCGCTGGGTAGCCACCCTGTACTCCAACTTTTTACTCACGGGACCGGCGACACCGAGCCGGACCTCAGCACTATCGATGGATCCCGGAACGGCTCCCCAAACGCCGCCCGCTATCCCATATCTGCCGAACCATAGAGGGCCGGGCCTTACCATTCGGTAAAATGAGAATAGATTTGAGGGCGATAGAGTTAATGGGGTGACTAAAGGCTGGGGTCTGGCGGGGCCTTACACGGATGGGTGCGTTCAACTCCGCGGAATTGGCGATGCCTGCCCCTTAACAGCAGCCCAGTTTTGCCTACATAATGTCGACAACATGCTGCTTCGTTTTCATCCGGCCGATGGCTCAGTCATGACGATACTTTCTGTGAACCCAGGGCAGGTGCCGGCCGCAAGGATGGCCGGTGGGCCCGCTATCGGCGGTCCGGATGCCGACGACGGCAACAAGGACGGCGGCAATCCGCGCCATGAAAGCGGCACCGCGGTCAAATCACGCCCGAGGACGAAACGCCCCAGCCTTTACCGGGTGCTTCTCCTCAACGACGACTACACGCCCATGGAGTTCGTCGTCCTCGTCCTCCAGGATGTCTTCAACAAGTCGCGTGAAGAAGCCTGGAGGATCACGCAGCACGTCCACCAGCGGGGGGTGGGGGAATGCGGCGTCTACCCATACGAAGTGGCCGAAACCAAGGTCACCCGCGTCATGGATACAGCACGCAAGAACCAGCATCCGCTGCAATGCGTGATGGAAAAGCAATAGGATAACACCATGCCTTCATTTTCCCGCGGTCTCGAAAAGGCCCTGCACCAGGCAATGAACCTGGCACGGGAGCGTGCGCATGAATTCGCGACGCTCGAACACCTGCTGCTCGCCCTGCTCGACGACCGCGACACGCTGGCCGTGCTCAAGGGATGCGATGTCGACATCGACGCGCTGCGCAGCGACCTGGAAGATTTCGTCAACGAGGAACTCGACAGCCTCGTCGTGCCCAACGGGCAGGATGCCCGGCCGACCGCCGCGTTCCAGCGCGTGATCCAGCGCGCCGTGATCCACGTGCAGTCGTCCGGTCGCGAGGAAGTGACCGGGGCCAACGTGCTCGTCGCCATCTTCGCCGAGCGCGAGAGCCATGCTGCCTATTTCCTGGAACAGCAGGACATGAGCCGGCTGGACGCCGTGAACTTCATTTCGCACGGCATCACCAAGTCCGGACCCAACGAGGATCGTCGCGTGCGCGGAGCCGAAGGTAACGGCCACGAAGAGGGCGAAAGCCACGGCAACGGCAACCAGAAGAGCTCGGCGCTTGCCGACTTCTGCGTCAACCTCAACGAGAAGGCGCGCGCCGGCAAGATCGACCCGCTGATCGGGCGCGACGCCGAACTGCGCCGGACCATCCAGGTGCTGTGCCGCCGCTCGAAGAACAACCCGATCTATGTCGGCGACGCCGGCGTGGGCAAGACGGCGATCGCCGAGGGCCTGGCCCGCAAGATCGTCGAGGGCGACGTGCCGGAAGTGCTGCGCGAAGCGGTGATCTACGCGCTCGACATGGGCGCGCTGCTCGCCGGTACGCGCTATCGCGGCGATTTCGAAGAGCGGCTGAAGGCGGTGATGAAGGAGCTCGAAAAGCTTCCGAACGCCGTGCTGTTCATCGACGAGATCCACACGGTGATCGGCGCCGGCGCCACCTCCGGCGGCGCGCTCGATGCATCCAACCTGCTGAAGCCGGCCCTGGCTTCCGGCGGCATCCGCTGCATCGGCTCGACAACCTACAAGGAATACCGGCAGTTCTTTGAGAAGGACCGGGCCCTGGTCCGGCGCTTCCAGAAGATCGACGTCGCCGAGCCGACGATCCCGGACGCCATCGAGATCATCAAGGGCCTGCGCCCGTACTTCGAGGACTACCACAAGCTCAAGTACACCGATGAGGCGCTGAAGGCCGCCGTGGAGCTGTCGGCCCGCTACATCAACGACCGCAAGCTGCCGGACAAGGCGATCGACGTGATCGACGAGACCGGGGCGAGCCAGATGTTGCTGCTGGCCGAACAGCGCAAGGCCATCATCGACGTGGCCGACATCGAGGCGACGATCGCGACCATCGCGCGCATCCCGCCGAAATCGGTGTCGAAGTCCGACAGCGAATTGCTGGCCGGTCTCGAGAACAACCTCAAGACCGTGGTCTTCGGGCAGGATGCGGCGATCACTGCCCTGTCCTCGGCCATCAAGCTGGCGCGCGCCGGCCTTCGCGAACCGGAAAAGCCGATCGGCTCCTACATGTTCACGGGCCCGACCGGCGTCGGCAAGACCGAGGTGGCCAAGCAGCTCGCCGATACGCTCGGCGTGGAACTGCTGCGCTTCGACATGTCGGAATACATGGAGCGCCACACCGTCTCGCGGTTGATCGGCGCCCCTCCGGGCTATGTCGGCTTCGACCAGGGTGGCCTCTTGACCGACGGCGTCGACCAGCATCCGCACTGCGTGGTGTTGCTTGACGAGATCGAGAAGGCCCATCCGGACCTGTTCAACATCCTGTTGCAGGTGATGGACCACGGCAAGCTGACCGACCACAACGGCAAGTCGGTGGACTTCCGCAACGTCATCCTCATCATGACCTCGAACGTCGGGGCCATGGAGTTGCAAAAGGCGCCGATTGGCTTCGGTCGCAAGCGCGAGCAGGGCGACGACGAGGAAGCCATCAACCGCATGTTCACGCCGGAATTCCGCAACCGGCTCGATGCGATCATCTCGTTCGCGCCGCTGCCGCCGCAAGTGGTGCGCCGCGTGGTCGAGAAGTTCGTGTTGCAGCTGGAAGGCCAGTTGGCCGAGCGTGGCGTGACCATCAACCTGACGCCGGAGGCGGCCGATTGGCTGGCCGAACGCGGCTACGACGAGCGCATGGGGGCAAGGCCGCTGGGCCGCGTCATCCAGGAGCACGTCAAGAAGCCGCTGGCCGAGCAGGTTCTGTTCGGTGAACTGGTGAACGGCGGTACGGTGACCGTGGCCGTGGTTGGCGAAGGGGCCGAGGCCAAGCTGGAACTGGTGGCAGTGCCGCCGCGCCCGGCCAAGCCCAAGGCCATCGCCGCGCCCAAGAAGCGCAAGGCCAAGCCCGCCGCCGAGGAAAAGAGCTGACGCTTCCCCTAGGAAGCAAACGAGAAGGCCGGGAGCGATCCCGGCCTTTTCTGTTTTTCCACTGGGGGTGGGGGGTAAGAAAAAAGCGGGCCCCCGGATCAAGTCCGGGGAGGACGCGGTGAGGGACTGGTTGAGGGATTGAGGATCCTCTCGATATCCGGGTTGGTCTCACCCCCTCCCCAGCCCTCCCCGCAAGGGGGAGGGTGTGGCATCGAGTATGTGAGAAACCAAGCGTTCAAAAACCTCGATGAGCACCTCCCCCCTTGCGGGGGAGGTTGGGAGGGGGTGAAGTCGAGCAGGATTTCTCCTCGCCACGCCATGCTCTCCATACCCGCTTCATGCGGGTAATCCATCGTCAGGCGGCTTTTTGCCTGGCGACGGCGGCGCGGGCGGTGGCGAAGGCTTTTTCCAGGGTCGTTTCGTAATCGACCAGCGGCGCCTTCACGCCGTGGCTGGTGAGCGCGCGCTTGACCGCAGGCGACGTACCGGAGACGAGCACGACGATGCCCTGCCGCACGGCGTTGCGGGCGACCGTCGCGATGGCATTGGCGCCCGTCGAGTCGATGAACGGCACAGCCGAGAAATCGATGACGAAGGCCTTGTGCTGGCTGGCAATGCTGTCGAGCACCGAGCCGATCGTGGCGGCGGCGCCGAAGAAGAAGGCGCCGGTGATGCGATAGACCGCGACGTCCGGATCGGTGGCGATGCCGGGATCGTAGGGCGGGCGGGGCTCTGCGTCGTCGGCCTTGTCTTCCGGGGCGAACGGCACGTGCCGCTCGATGCCCGTCGTCTGCGCCATGCGGTAGATGAAGAGCAGCGCGCCCAGCGCGAAGCCGACCACGATCGCCTCGGTGAGGCCGCGGAAGACGGTGAGCCCGAAGGTGACGATGAGCACGAAGGCGTCGGCTTTCGACGTACGCAGCAAGGTCAGGACTTCGTGCTTGTCGGCCATGTTCCAGCAGACGACCGCCAGCACGCCGGCGAGGCCAGCCAGCGGGATGTAGCTGGCGAGCGGGGCGGCCACGAGCATGAGGAGCAGCACGAACAGCGCATGCGCCATGCTGGCGACGGGGCTCGTCGCGCCGGCCCGGACATTGGTGGCGGTGCGCGCCACCGTGCCGGTGACGCAGATGCCGCCGAACAGCGGCGAGACGAAATTGGCGACGCCCTGCGCCACCAGTTCCATGTTGGAGCGGTGGCGGCGGCCGGTCATGCCGTCGGCGACCATGGCCGAAAGCAGCGATTCGATGGCGCCGAGCAGGGCGAAGGACGCAGCGTCGGGCAGGACGGCGAGGGCCTTTTCCGGCGACAGCGGCGGCAGGGCCGGCAGCGGCAGCGAGCCGGGAATGCCGCCGAAGCGCGTGCCGATGGTTTCGACGGGCAGGCCGAAAAGCTTCACGGCCAGCGAGGCGACGATGATGGCGATGAGGATGCCCGGCCAGTTGGCGCGGTATTTGCGGATGCCGACGATCAGCCCGACCGTCAACACGGTGATGCCGACGGCGGCGATGTTGACGGTGTTCTTGGCGTCCCACAGGACGCCGAGCTTGGGCAGGAAATCGGCCGGCTCCTTGCCGGCGAGCGTCAGCCCCAGCATGTCGTGGATCTGGCTGGCGAAAAGGATGATGGCGATGCCGGCGATGAAGCCGATAGTCACCGGATAGGGGATGAACTTCACATAGGTGCCGAGGCGCAGAAAGCCCGCCAGCGTCAGGAAGATGCCGGCCATCATCGCCGCGAGCAGCAGCCCGTCGAGCCCGTGATGGGCGACGGTATTGGCGACGAGCACGGTGAAGGCGGCGGCAGGACCGCCGATCTGGAAGCGGCTGCCGCCCAAAGCGGCGATCAGGAAACCGCCGACGGCGGCGGTGTAGAGCCCGCGTTCGGGCGTGACGCCCGAGGCGATGGCGATGGCCATCGATAGCGGCAGCGCCACGATGGCGACGGTGAGCCCGGCCAGGACGTCGGCGCGGAACTTGCCGAGGTCGTAGCCCTCGCGCAGCACGGTGATGAGCTTGGGGGTGAAGAGTTCGGCGAAGCTGGGTTTGCTGGCCGTGCGGTGCGGCTGGGCGGTCGTATCCATTTCGGTCTTCCGGTGGCGGGCGAGCCCATCCTCCGACGAAGCGGTCAGTCCGGTCGGTTGGGGGGCGGGGCAGGCTGGATGAGGCGTACGCCGCGGCCGCCGGTCTCGCTGCGCGCGTTGTCGCCGATGAGCTCGATCCCCGCCTGGTTCAGCGCGTCGATGACCTTGGTCAACGTATCCACGATACCGCGCACCGTTCCTTCGCTCGCCTCCATGCGCTGGATGGTCGGCAGCGAAACGCCCGCCATGTCGGCAAGCGTTTTCTGGTCGATACCGAGCAGCGCCCGGGCCGCCCGAAGCTGGCCCGCCGTCATCATGGCGGCGGCACCGGCCCAGCCGGCGGGTGTGATAATGCAAAACTGCATTCTGATGTTTTATACATCAATGTTGCGGAACCTAGCATGATGATGAAGGTTTGAAAATACCATAGTGATGTCGTGAAGCGCCAGTGCGCCGGCGATCACGCGATCCGGGCGGCGATTTCCTGCGCCAGGGCTGCCAGCTGGGCGTCGTCGGCCTTGCTGCCGGAGGCGTGCGGGCCGACCTTTTCGCCGGCATAGACCGGAATGACGTGGAAGTGCAGGTGGAACACAGACTGTCCGGCCGGGGCCTCGTTGAACTGCACGAGCCGCAAGCCGTCGGCGCCGGTGGCCTCCTTCACGGCGCGCGCGATCTTCTGCACCGCCGGCATGCTGGCCGAGAGCACGGCCGGATCGGCATCGAGCAGGTTGCGCGAACCTGCCTTGGGGATGACGAGGACGTGCCCGCGCGACTGCGGGAACACGTCCATGATGGCGAGCGTGTCGGCGTCCTCGTAGACCTTGTGGCCGGGGATCTGGCCGGCGATGATCTTGGCGAAGATATTGTCTGGATCGTAGGCCGGCATGTCGTGTCCTATTCGGCTGGGTGGAGCGCTCCGGTTTCCGGCTTCTGCCAGAAGCGGAAGCGAAAGTAATTCCAGAACGCCAGAGTCGTATAGGTCACGGGCACGTAGGTGAAGCCGCGTTTGATGAAAAACAGCGCAATGGCCGCCGCCGTGTCGGCGCTCATGGCGCCCTTGCCCATGGCCGAGGTGAAGGCCGCCGGCACGATGTGGCGGTAGGCGAGGGCGCGCGACGTGTAGTAGGCGCGGGCGCGGCGGGCAAAGGCGCGCTTGGAGGCGGCATAGTCGCGCAGCTCGTCCATGCCGAGATCGCCGTGCAGCTCGACCTCGGAGCCGACGCCCCAGACTTCCGGCGGGTTCAGCCGCGTGCGGCCGATATCGATGAACATCTCGATGAGATCGACCGGCGTGCGGTAATTGGCGTTCCAGCAATCGTCGGTCTTGGCGCCGTGGGCGAGCAGCAGCACGTCGGCGCGCTCGAGTTTTTCACGCATGCGCTCGTAATCGCCGGGGGCGTAGTCGACGCCGGATTTGGCGGTTTCGACCGTCGCGCCCATGGCTTCGAGCTTCTTCGCCATGGCCGAGCCGAAGGCGCCGCCGGCGCCGGTGACGAGGAAGCGCCGCCCGGAAATCTGCTGGCCGGTGCCGGCAACGAGGTCGAAGAGATTGAAGAACGAGGAAAAGAAGTTGTGCGGATAGATGTGGTGCAGCGCGTGATAGGAGGAGTTGACCCACCAGAGCGGGCGCTGGCCGTCGAGCCGGTCCATCGACATGTGGTTGTAGTCCATGCCCTCTTCGTGGATCGTGCCGACCAGCATGATCGTGCGCAATATCGCGACCGCCACGACCGGTGGCCAGGAAAAGACGAGCAGGAATACGAGCGTGCCCAGCATCGAGGTGACGTATTCGGGCACGATGTGGAACCAAAAGTTCTGGCGGACATAGCTCGGATCTATGTCCATGTTCGTGTTGAGGAACTTGTGGTGCACCCAATGCCACGACGAGAACTTGCGCAACAGGGCGAAGCGCGAATGCTCCCAGCGGTGCAGGAGGTAGTGCAGGATGTCGAAAAGCAGGGTGGAGAGTACGAAGACCAGGGCGGCTTCGAACACGAACAGAAAAAACGCCCCCAAGTCCATCAAGACTATCCTTAGCTAAAACACGACTTTCGGCCTATGCCACCTCGCAACGGGGCGGTCAAAGGTTTCAAGCCTTTTTGAATGGGGTGAAATCTTCGAGGACGTGCTGCTCGCGGGCGACGGCGGCGCGCTCGCGCACCAGGTAGTCGGCGATGGCGGCGCGCAGTCCCGGATGGGAAATCCAATGCGCGGAGCGGGTTACGCTCGGTTCGTACCCGCGGGCCAGCTTGTGCTCGCCTTGCGCGCCGGCTTCGACGAGCGGGAGCTTGTGGGCAATGGCGAAATCGATCGCCTGGTAGTAGCAGAGTTCGAAATGCAGGAACGGCACGTGCCGCGTCGCGCCCCAATAGCGGCCATAGAGCGCCGAACGCCCAAGAAAATTCAGCGTGCCGGCGATCGGCTCGCCATTGTCGTAGGCGAACATCAGGACGATGCGATCCGCCATTTTTTCGGAAACAAGCGAGAAGAATTCGCGATTGAGATAGGGCCGGCCCCACTTGCGGCTGCCGGTATCCTGGTAGAATTCGTAGAACGCGTCCCAGTGACTTTCCGTGATGTCGGAACCGGTTATCCAGCGAACTTCGAGTTCTTCAAGAGCATCGCGCCGCTCGCGCTTCAAGACCTTGCGCTTGCGCGAGGCGAGGGTGGCGAGGAAATCGTCGAACGTCGAAAAGCCGTGGTTGTGCCAGTGGTATTGCGTGTCGTTGCGTTCGAGCCAGCCGGCTTCGACCGCCAGCCGCGCCTCCGCCTCGTCGATGAACGTCATGTGGACGGACGAGGCCTCGCGCTGGTCGCACAGCGTTTCGGACGTCGTCAGCAGCGCGCGTGAGATCGCGGGATCGCCGCCCGGCACGAGCAGCTTGGGCGCGGTGGCCGGCGTGAACGGCACCGAGGATTGCAGCTTGGGATAATATTCGCCGCCGGCGCGGGCATAGGCATCGGCCCAGGCGTGATCGAAGACGTATTCGCCCATCGAGTGCGACTTGAGGAACAGCGGCATCAGCCCGACGGGCTTGCCCCCGGCCTCGGACAGCAGGATGTGCTGCGGCTGCCAGCCGGTGCGGGCCGTTGCGCAGCCGGATTCCTCGAGCGCCAGGAAGAAGGCGTGATCGAGAAACGGATTGTCGGGAACGCCGTTCTCGCCGGGAACGAGCGCATTCCAGGTGGCGGCCGGAATCGATGCGGTCGAAGCGTGAACAGTCGCGATCAGTTCGGACTCAGGCACGGTCCGGGTCGAATCCCTCGAATACGAGCTGGTCGGCGCGCCTGCCGACCGTCCGCGCCTCGTCGGAGCTGCGGATGGTCCAGGCCGTCACCGGCGCGCCCATGGCGCGGAAGAACCGGATCGCCGGCAGGTCGAGCGCCTTCTGGTGGCACGAGATGAAATCGAAGCGCGACCACGGTGCATGGATGAGATGGCGAAGCTGGAAACGCTGGGCGTTGCTGAGCTTGCTCTCGCTCTTGGCATCGTCGTAGGCGAAGGTGATGATGCCGACATGGCCGGAAAAACCGGCGCGCCGCACGGCGGCGATGAGGTGCGGATCGAAGCTCTCGAAGACCAGCGGCCCCTTGTAGCCCTTGACCAGGCGCGCCGCCGCTTCCGCCAGGCGCTCGGTATTGTCGTGCGTCTGCTGCTTCAGCTCGACCTGCAGCAGCGTGCGGCCGGCGACCTGCTTCAGCATGTCGCTGAACGTCTGCGGGCATTCGTTATCGGCGCTGCCGTTGAGCGGCGTCGTCGTCATTTCGGCGGCGGTCGCGTCGCGCACGAAGCCGGTCTTGCCGGTCAGCCGCTCGCGGTCGTCGTCGTGAAAGACCACCGGCACACCGTCACTGGTCAGCTGCAGGTCGCATTCGATGGCAAAGCCGGCCGCGATGGCCTTTTCGAAGGCCGAGGCGCTGTTCTCGATGATACCGGCGGCACGGTCGTGCAGGCCTCGATGGGCGATTGGACGGTCAAAAACAGGTTTGGCCATTTGCCGCGACTTTCCTCAGACTTCGACGATGGCGTCGATTTCGATGGCGGCGCCGAAGGGCAGGGCGGCGACCCCGAACGCGGCGCGCGCATGCTTGCCCTTGTCGCCGAGCACGCCGACGATGAGGTTGGAAGCGCCGTTGGCGACCAGGTGGTGCTCGGTGAATTCGGGCGTCGAGGCGACATAGACGGTGATGCGCAAGACGCGCTTGATGTCGTCGAGCGCGACCCCGCCATTGTTGACGATCTGCGACAGCACGTTGAGCGCTGCGAGCTCGGCGGCATTGCCGCCCTGCACGACGTTCATCGTGTCGCCCAGCCGGCCTTCGACGACGCCATTGTCGCCGGTGGAAATCTGGCCCGAGACATAGAGCACGTTGCCGGACCGGCTGACCGGGATGTAGCTCGCCACCGGAGGTTTGGCCGGCGGCAGCTCGTAGCCGTATTCCCTGAGTCTATCGATCGCCCTGGTCATCTTCGTTGTTTCTTTCCGTCTCTGGTTCCGGGGCGCCGCGCTGGCGCGACCGCCCGTATAGCTTGCCGCGCACCACGGCATCGCTGCCGAACCGCGCCCTGACCCGATCAATTGCCCGCTCCGCCGCGGCCTTGCGCGCCACGAGCGGTTCCAGAAGGTCGGCCGGATCAGCGCCATCCGCCACATCGATGCCGGTGACGCCGATGCCGATGAGCCGAAAGGCCGTGCCGTCGATCTCGCGGGCGAGAAGCTGCAATCCGGTCTCGTAAAGGACATTGGCGAGTTGCGTCGGGATCATCAAGGCCCGGGCGCGCGTGCGCAAGCGAAATCCTGCAGATTTCAATTTGAGGTGCACGGTATCGCCGACGAGGTGCTTTTCCTTCAACCGCTCCGACAGGCGCTCGGTGAGGGCCAGCAATTCGGTGGAAAGCGCCTCGAAACTGCTGAGGTCTTCGTTGAACGTCGTTTCGCTGGAGACCGATTTCATCACGCCGCGCGTGGAAACGGCGCGCGCATCCTCGCCGCGCGACAGCCGGGCCAGCCGGGCGCCCATTTCGCCATAGCGGCGGATGAGGTCGTGCGGATCGCGATTCTGCAACTGGCGGATCGTGGTGAAGCCGTCCTTGCGCAGGGTTTCGGTGAACACCTTGCCGACGCCGTAGATGAGGCTGATCGGCTGCGGCGCGAGGAAATCCATGGTTTCGGCGGCGCCGATGATGAAAAAGCCGCGCGGCTTGTCGAAATCCGAGGCGATCTTGGCGAGGAACTTGTTGTGGGAAAGCCCGATGGAGACGGTGATGCCGAGCTCGGTTTCGACGCGCTTGGCAAAGCGCGCCAGCACCACGGCCGGCGGCGCCTTGTGCATCGCCTCGGTGCCCGAGAGATCGAGGAACGCTTCGTCGATCGAGAGCGGTTCGACCAGCGGCGTCAACTCGTCCATGAGGGCGCGCACCTGCCGGCTGACCCCGACATATTTGGCCATGTTCGGCTTGATGACGACGGCGTCGGGGCAGAGGCGCTTTGCCGTGAACATCGGCATGGCCGAGCGCACGCCGCTCTGGCGCGCGATGTAGCAGCAGGTGGCGACGACGCCGCGCGTGGCGCCGCCGACGATCAGCGGCTTGTCGGCAAGGGATGGATCGTCGCGCTTTTCGATCGAGGCGTAGAAGGCATCGCAGTCGATATGGGCGACCGAGAGGGAGAAGAGTTCGTCATGGGCAAGGATGCGCGGCGACCCGCAGGCCTTGCAGCGGGCTGGAGGCGGGCCGGAACCGGTGGTGGCGCAATCGCGGCAGAGGTGGGGCATGGGTTAACACACCGCCACGAAATGACAGACCCTGCCAGACTTCACCCCCTCCCCAACCCTCCCCGCAAGGGGGAGGGTGTTGCATCCAGTATGTGGCACAATCTCGCAAACTACTCTGAGGGGCACCCTCCCCCTTGCGGGGAGGGTTGGGGAGGGGGTGACGAGAGCAGGGTGCATCAGCTTGTACTCCGCTGATTCCGTTCCGCTCGCTCCAGAACTCCGGCGATGACGTCGAATACGCCATCAGGATTTTCCATGACTTCGGGATTGGGGAAACGAAGGACGGTATAGCCGCGCGAACGGAAATAGGCGTCGCGCATTGCGTCGTTGCGGATGGCGGTATCGGTGCCGTGCGTATCGCCATCGATCTCGACGACGAGCATGGCATGGTGGCAGACGAAATCGGCATAGTACGGGCCGATCCGCACCTGCTTGCGGAAATGGAAGCCATCGGTGCGGAACGTGTAGAGCAGGCGCCAGAAGCGGCGTTCGGCGGGAGTTGGGTTCTGGCGGAGTTTTTTGACGAGGGTGGTCATGCCCGGCTCCGTCTAGACATCCTGCTTGACTTCACCCCCCTCCCAACCTCCCCCGCAAGGGGGGAGGTGCCCCTCAGAGTATTTTGCGGGATCAAGCCACATACTGGATGCAACACCCTCCCCCTTGCGGGGAGGGTTGGGGAGGGGGTGACGAGAGCAGGGTGCATCATCTTCTGCCACCTAGCCAAATCATGCTTTCACCCTGCCGGGTTGAGCTTGGCCCAGACGCGCATGAAGGCCTCGGGCGAGAGGGCGTTGTTGGCGCAGAGGGCGAGCAGCAGCGGTTCGTTGGAGGCGAAGTAGTCGATGATTCCGCGCTGGAAATGCGGGCTGCCGATGGCGGCGCGCAACGAGGCGCCGTCGTAGCCGGATTGCGACATGAAGGCGCCCAGTTCCTCGGGATTTTCGACGAGATGGCCGAGGCAAAGTTCGGCCAAAGCGGAGGCGTCGGGCAGGGTGGGCTTGAGACGATCCAAAACAAACCTATTTCTGCTTTCGTAACGCATTAGTGTTAGCCCATCAGGGGCGCAAAACGAAGGGCCGGAACACCCGGCAGAGCGGTAGAAATGGCCAAGACCGTGATGATCGTCGAAGACAACGAGCTCAACATGAAGCTCTTCAACGATCTGCTCGAATCGCGCGGCTATTCGGTGATCCAGACCCGCAACGGCATGGAAGCGCTAGACCTGGCCCGCGCGCACCACCCCGACCTCATCCTCATGGACATCCAGCTTCCGGAAGTTTCGGGCCTGGTCGTGACCAAGTGGCTGAAGGAGGACGACGACCTCGCATCGATCCCGGTGATCGCCGTGACGGCCTTCGCCATGAAGGGCGACGAGGAGCGGATCCTGCAGGGCGGATGCGAGGGTTATATCTCCAAACCCATATCAGTGCCTCACTTTTTGGAAACCATTGCCCGCTACATTGGCCCTGCGTGAGGGGGTGACGGGCCAACGGTTCGACGCCCCTAGCGGCTTATGTAGAGGTTGGGGGACGTGGTTTCGTGACGGCGCGGGTCTTGATCGTTGACGACATTCCCACCAATGTCCGGTTGCTGGAAGCACGCCTCGCCGCCGAATATTTCGAAGTCGTAACCGCCGCCTCCGGACGCCAGACCCTCGAAATCTGCGAAAGCCAGGACGTCGACATCGTATTGCTCGACGTCATGATGCCGGAAATGGACGGCTTCGAAGTCTGTGCGCGCCTGAAGAGCAATCCGAAAACCCACCACATTCCCGTGCTGATGATCACGGCGCTCGACCAGCCGTCGGATCGCGTGCGCGGCCTCGACGTCGGCGCCGACGATTTCCTCACCAAGCCCGTCGACGACGTGCAACTGATGGCGCGCGTCAAAAGCCTCGTGCGCCTCAAGGGGCTGACCGACGAATTGCGCTCGCGCGCCGTCACCGGCCAGCAGATCGCCATTGAGGATTCGCTTCGGGCCATGGACACGATCAGCGCCGATGGCGGGCGCGTGCTGATCATCGATACCGACCGCCGCCACGCCGAGCGCATCGCCAGCTACCTTGCCGACCACAACAGCGTCGAAATCCTCACCAATCCGGGCGACGCCGTGCTGGTCATCTCGTCGGGCGAATTCGAGCTGGCGCTGGTGAGCATGGACCTCGGCGAGTTCGACCCCCTGCGCATCTGCTCGCAGATGCGGACGCTGGAGCAGGGGCGCACGCTACCCATCATCCTGATGGCCGAGGAGACGGACCGGCCGCGCGTCGTGCGCGGGCTCGACCTCGGCGTCAACGATTTCATCATGCGGCCGGTGGAGCGCAACGAGCTCTCGGCGCGCGTGAAGACGCAGATCCGGCGCCAGCGCTATACGGTGGAGCTACGCGAGAGCGTCAACCACACGCTGGCTCTGGCCGTCACCGACGAACTGACGGGCCTCTACAACCGCCGCTATTTCGAGCGCCATCTGGCGCTGATGCTGCACAAGGCGCGCGAGCAGGAGCGCGACATGGCGGTGATGCTGCTCGACATGGATTTCTTCAAGGCCGTGAACGACACGCATGGCCACGATGTCGGCGATGCCGTGCTCAGGGAATTCGCGCTGCGCCTCAGCCGCAACCTGCGCGGCATCGATCTCGCCTGCCGCTTCGGCGGCGAGGAGTTCGTGGTGCTGATGCCCGATACGGATTTTCGCCAGGCGCAACTCGTCGCCGAGCGCGTGCGTGCTGCCGTGGCCGAGCGCAGCTTCGAAGTGGGCGCACAAAGGCCGCTGACGGTGACCGTGTCGGTGGGCGTGGCGCTCAACGAGAGCCCGGACGATACGCCGGAAATGGTGCTGAAGCGCGCCGATATCGCGCTTTATCGCGCCAAGCGCGAAGGCCGCAACCGCGTCGTCTTCGACGCAGCGTAGCCGATCAGCCTGCCAGGTATTTTTCCAGCACCTTGCCCGCTTCGAGGAAGCCGAGCGGATTGACCGCCTGGTCGTTGCGGCGCACCTCGAAATGCAGGTGCGGGCCGGTGGAGCGGCCGGTGGAGCCGACCTTGGCGATCGGCGTGCCGGTGGTCACTTTCTGACCTTCCTTCACAAGAAACGCCGACAAGTGACCGTAACGACTCACGATTCCGTTGCCGTGGTCGATCTCGACAGTATTGCCGTAGCCGGAACGCTGGCCGACGAAGCTGACCTCGCCGGTGCCGGCGCTGAGCACGGTCGTGCCGCGCGGTTCGCCGAAATCGAGCCCGGCATGGAAGGCCATGCGGCCGGTGAACGGGTCGGCGCGGTTGCCGAAGCTCGACGTCATGCGCAGGTTCCCGGTGAGCGGCTTGTGCACGGGCGCGCTGTCGATGGCCTGGCGCGCCGCCTTGAAACGCATGAGCGCGGCCATGACGGCATTGGCGTCGTCCACCATGCCGCTGGCGTCGGGCCCGCCGGCGACGGCGGGAATGAACGGGCCGCCGACGCCTTCGTCGCTGTCGGGCAGGACCGGCGTGATGCCGAGCTTTTTCAGTTCGTCGACGATTACGCCGGTGGAACTCGTCGCCGATTGCGAGAGATTGGTGAGCGCCAGCCGCGATTCCTCGATCATCTCGTTGACCTTGGCCTCGGCCGCTTCGGCCTGCTCGGCGGCGGGGCGATCGGTGACGGAGGGATCGACGAGCGGATTGTCGGCGGGCGAGGGCGGCGGCAACGTGGCGCTGGCGAGGCCGAGTTCGGCGGCCTTGCCGGCCAGCACTTTCACATATTGCTGCTGCTCGGAGAGCATGTCCTGTTGCTGGGCGATCTCCTGCAATTGCAGGTTGATGTCGCCGGTCTGCGCATAGTGGCGCGAATGCAGGCGGTCGACTTCGACGCGCAGTTCCGCGATGCGATCCTGGTAGGCGGAGAGCACCTGGTCGTTCTGGCCGTTGACGAGGGCGGAGATATCGGGCGTCAGCAAGAAGGCGATGAGCGTTGCGATATTGGTGGCAACGAGGCCGGCGAAGACGGAATAGAACAGGGCCGGCCTGATGCCGTGGACAGCGGGTTTGCGGCGGCTGGCGGAGGCAGGTCGGCCGAACGGACTGACGGGTTTCTTCTCCGGCATGTGGCCCACTCCGCAACGATCACCGAACGCTTCGTCACAGTTTGGGCCGGTATGGTTAATAAACGTGAAATCGATGCTTCAGGCGGTCCGGGAAACCAGGGCCCTGGCGGCCTCCAGCATGGCAGCGGCATGGTTCTTGATGCGCGTAACCTTCCAGATGCCGGCGATCCGGCCTTCGGCGTCGATCAGGAAGCTCGTGCGCACCAGGCCGACATAGGTGCGGCCGAACGTCGTCTTTTCCTGCCACAGGCCGTAGGGGGCGATGGCTTTGTGATCGGGATCGGAGGCGAGAGTAACGGATAAACCATACTTGTCGCGGAACCTGCAGTGGTCGGAAACGCTGTCCGGCGAGATGCCCACCAGCTTCACGCCGAGTCTTGCGAATTCCGGCGCCAGGGCTGAGAATTCCTGGTTCTCGATCGTACACCCTTCGGTATCGTCCTGTGGGTAGAAATACAGGACGACCGGGGCACCACGCATTTCGGAGAGGCGGAAGGTGGTGCCCGCATCCGTCTGCAACGCGAAATCTGGGGCTGGCATGCCGGTTGCGATAGCGGTCATAAGGGTTTCTTTCTAAATGGGTGCGGCTCAACGAAGATTGGGTTTTAGCGCCATATTGCAGCCGGTATCATCGAGCAAAGCCGCTGCTCCGGTTGATTCTAGGGCGATCGTCCGTCACCGGGAACAAGGCGGCAAGTCCCAAGTCGGAAAAGCATTGAACTTCACCAGCGCGTTCACGGCCTCCATACCCGACAGCTTGCCGCGCCGCTGCGCGAAGGTCTGTGGCTATGCGGCGGCCATCCCGCTGGGCTTGATCCTTCTACTGTACATCATCCTGCAATTCACCGCACTGCCGTTGCCTTTCGCGCGCGACATGGTGCGCAACGCCGTGATGGCGGCGCTGCCGCCGGGCTCGGAGCTGCACCTGGGCGACATGTCGCTCGCCACCGAAGGCATCATCTGGCCGGTGCTGAAGTTCAGCCCCGTCGTCTATACGGACACCAAGACCGGCGGCCATGTCACCATGGATGCGCTCGAAGTCGGCTTTTCGCCGATCCGCGCGGTGATCGGCCAGCCCGGCGCCAGCATCACCATGGTCGGCCCGCACATCCAGATGGTGCAGGACCTGCTGGGGCCGCGCCTTTCCAGCTTCGAGATCGCCGAGGACGCCGGGGGCGGCCAGCCCACGGTGCGCGTGATGGAGGGCAGCGAGACCTTCCCGTCCATCGGCATTTCTTCCGCCGGGCTCAACGTGCGCGGCAAAATCCCGGAGTCGATGGAAGGGGGCCTGCGCTCCGACAACGACTGGCTGATCTACAACATGAACGCCGCCGAACAGGCGCTGCGCAGCGTTGTCGAGCAGACGGCGGAGGGGCGCTTCTCGCGGCTTGTCATCCGCGACGGCACGCTCGACATGAACGACACCGTCTATGGCCTGCTGCGCCAGTTCAAGGACATCAGGCTCGACGTGGCGTCGCGCGCCGGCAGCCGCGACACGCACGGCAAGTTCAGCGCCTCGCTGGGCGGCCGCAAGATGACCGGCAGCATCGGCCGCACCGTCGATGCCGACGGCAACGTGCAGCTCGAGGCCGACGTCACCAATATCGACTTCGCCTCCATCATGCCGTTCATCGACGACCCCGACAGCATGATGGCGATCCGCGGCGCCGGGGCGCTGTCGGTGGACGTGAGCTTCGACGGCAAGAGCGGCGAGGTGAAGGGCGGGCACTTCGACGTCGACATGACGGGCACGGACCTCAGGGTCGAGAACGAATATTTCCCCGTCGCCAGCTCCATCATGCAGATCGACTGGACGCCGGAGACCGGCGAATTCCACCTGGCGGATTCCGAATTGCGCATCGGCCGGAGCTCAACGTACATCTCGGGCCTCTTCAAGCTCGGGCTCGACGACACGTACGGGCCGACGATGGGCATCTCGCTGACCGCCCACGACGTGAAGCTGCAGCCCAACGACATGCAGGCGCCGCCGCTGCCGTTCGACGAAATCACCTTCAAGGGCTGGTCGGCGCCGCTCTATGGCGCACTCGGCATCGACCAGCTTTTCGCCAAAAAGGGCGAGGGGCGCATCGCCACGACCGGCCGGCTCGACATGCTGCGCGACGGCATCGGGCTCGACCTGACGATTGCCGGCGAGAAGGTTTCCGCCGACGACGTGAAGCGCCTGTGGCCGTATTTCCTCGCTACGGATTCGCGCGACTGGTTCGTCAAGAACGTGACCGAAGGCACCGTCGCCGATGCGACCCTGCGCTTCAACTTCCCGGTGGGAACGCTGGCGCGGCGCGGCGAGCACAAGCTGATCCCCAAGAACGGCATGATCATCGACATGGTCGGCACCGGCGTCGTCATGCAGGCGACCGACACGATGGCGCCCATCGCGATCGACGGCAATACGCGCCTGACGGTGCGCGACAATGACGTTTCGATCTCGGCCGACGGCGGCAAGATCCCGACGCCCAACGGCGACATCAGCGTCGCCAACGCCGCCCTGGTCATCGATTCCAACGTGCTGGGCAAGCGCACGATCGAGGTTTCGGGCGACGTCAACGGCAATATCGCCTCGATCCTGGCCATCACCAAGCAGCAGCAGCCGGAAATGCTGGCCAAGACCGACCTGCCGCTCGATCTCGGCGCGCTCAGCGGCAAGGTCGGGCTCGATCTCGTCGCAACGGTGCAGTTGGGCGAAGACGGTGCGATGCAGGAGCTCGACTACGTGCTCAACGGCACGGTGGCCGACTTTGCCAGCACCGAAAAGATCAAGGATCGCACGGTGAGCAACGGCCAGCTCGCCTTCAGCGCCACCGAGGCCGGCTACCGCATCGGCGGCAAGGCCGATATCGACGGCATGCCGCTCGATCTCGGCATCCAGGGCAAACCCGATGCCCAGCCCGAGGTGCAGGTCGCCTCGACGCTCGATGTCGACGATCTCAAGAAGATGGGGTTCGACGCCTCGCAGTTCCTGTCGGGCAAGGTGCGGTTCCTCGCCTCGCCGCAGCCGGACGGCAGCCTCACCATGGCCGTCGACCTCGCCAATGCCCGGCTCGATATTCGCGACCTCGGCATCAGCAAGGCGGCCGGTGTTCCGGGCCTGTTGAAGACAAATGTGCGGCAATCCGGCACCGATACCGATCTCGAAGACATCGACCTAAGCTTCGGCAGCGTCAGCCTGCAGGGCGACCTGCAGTTCGACGGCGACAAGAAGGAACTGAAATCGGCCGAGTTCAGTACCTTCAAGCTCAGCCCGGGCGACCAGGCGCAGGTGTCGCTGGCGCCATCCGGCGACGGCTATGCGGTACGCATCCGCGGCGAACAGCTCGACCTGAAGCCGATGCTGCAGCGCTTCTTCGGCCTGGGCGAGGGGACGGGCGGCGTGGCGGCGACAAGCTTCGACCAGGCGCTGGCGCTCGACGTGCAGCTTGATCGCGCGGTCGGCTTCTACAAGACCACGGCCTACAACCTGAACCTCGACCTCAGGCTCAAGGGCTCGAACCTGCAGCACGTTGAGATGCAGGCGCAACTCGGGGGCAAGCGCGCCGTTTCGGTTGCGACCAATTCGACGCCGGACGGGCACGTCATGTCCGTGGCCTTCAACGATTTCGGCACGCTGTTGCGGCTGATGGGCATCTATCCGCGGGTCGAAGGCGGCGAGGGCACGCTGGTGATGGCGACCGACCGTAAGCAGCACGTCGACAACGGCGAGTTCCAGCTCCGGAATTTCGCACTGATCGATGAGGACAAGGTTGCCGAAATCCTTGGCAACCACAAGGATTCGCGGGCCCTGATCGCCAAGCAGAACAAGCTGGAATTCAAGAGCGGCAAGCTCGACTTCATCCGCCGTTCCGACCGCATCGAGGTCACCAACGGCGTGCTCTCCGGCATGTCGGTGGGCGGCACGCTCAAGGGCTTCATCTATACGGACCGGCGGCAATACGACCTGGTCGGCACTTATGTGCCGCTGTTCGGCCTCAACAGCGCCTTTGCCAAGGTGCCGCTGTTCGGGCCGTTGCTGACGGGGCCGGACGGCGCCGGCATGTTCGGCGTGACCTTCGCCATCAGGGGCGCGCTCGACAAGCCGGACTTCCAGATCAACCCCGCCTCGATCCTTGCCGTCGGCGCGCTGCGCTCGCTGTTCGAATTCCAGGCCAAGGAATTGCCGCGCGAAGAGCAGAAAAACTGAGGGCGACCAGTATGGCCGAGATCGTCAACCTGAGGATGGCGCGCAAGCGCAAGGCGCGGAGCGAAAAGGACGCCGAGGCCGAGGCGAACCGCCAAAAGTTCGGGCAGAGCAAAGCCGAGCGTGAAAAACAGGCCGCCGAAAAGAAGCTGGCCGAACGCCGGATCGACGGCCACAAGCGGGAAGACTAGCCGCTCGTCAGGTGCGCCGGTTGCGGGCGCGAAAGGCGCTCGGCGCCAGCCCTTCGCGGGCATGGAACAGGCGCGAGAAATAAAAGCTGTCGGCAAAGCCGACGGCCTCGGCGATCGTCTCCACCGCATCGTCGGTCAAAGCCAGCAATTCCTTGGCGCGATCCAGCCGCAGGCGAAGCTGGAAGGCCTTCGGCGGCATTCCATAGGCTGCCGAGAAACGCCGCCGCAGCGTGGCGGGGGCCATGCCGAACTCGCGGGCGAAGGCATCGAGATCGAGCGGCTCGAAAGCGCGGGCGCGCAACGCCTCGGCTATCGTCGCCATGGCTATCGCCGGACCGGGCGCTTCGGCCTGCTGCGACTGGCGCGCAACCTCGACGATGAGCCGGTGCACATTGGCGCCGGCGCTGTGCGCGGCAAGGGGCGAGGCATCAAGGCTGTCTGAATGCAAGGCGGCGAACAGTCGGACGATGGTGACGGTATCGCCGAGCGCCACGACCGGCGCGGCCGGCTTCATCAAACCGGCTTTTTCGAGCGCGCGGGCGAGGGAGCCGTCGAACAGGATCCAGCGTTCGTGCCAGACCGTGCCGGCAGTCGGCCCGTAGGAATGCACTTCGCCCGGAAACAGCCAGAACAAAGCCGGAGCCGACAGGGCGCACTGGCCGGCGCGCGCCGATTGCAGCATGCCTTTGCCTTCGTCGACGAAGACTGCCGCATAGCTCGAAAGCGCCCGATCGACGACCGGCTGGCGCGCCGGCTGCATGCCGAAGCCGAGCAGAGCGAGCGGCGCGCCCGAGCCTTCCGCACCGCGATAGATCGCCACCGGTTTCATGAGCGAAAAATCCAGATGGGTTTTGCGTCCATGTTCATTATCCAGTTTTCGTGGTGATCTTGGCGCAACTGGGTTTGCAGGAGTATCGAGCGAAATGTACGAAGTGGCGGAAGTGCCGGTCAAGCCGGCAGCGCCATTGCCGCAACTGAAGGCGGCCGGCAAGCTGCTGCGGTCGACGCCCGATCGCTTGGGCTGGCTGCAACCGACCGACCCCGGCATCGGCATGGCGGCGCTGAAGGCGCGCTACCGCGAGACGGGCTATCTCTGGCTCAAGGGCCTGCTCGACCGTAACGAGGTGATCGCATTCCGGCGCCACGTGTTTTCGCGCTTCGTCGATCTCGGCATGATCGAAAGGGGGAGCGATCCCGGTCTCGGGCTCTATTCGGGCACGCCGCCGGCCACCGAAGAGAGCAACCGCATGCTGATGGCGCTGGTGCGCTCGGCGGCCTATGAGAGCTTTTGCGTGCAGGAGCGGCTGTGGCGCTTCATGGACGGCTTCCTCGACGGCATGTCGTACCTGCACAAGCGCAAGATCATGCGCCATACGCTGCCCGGCACGGCGACGGTGACGCCGGCGCATTACGACCTCGTCTACCTGCGCGGCGGCACCGACCGCGTCGTCACCGCCTGGATCCCGATCGGCGACGTGCCGGTGGACATGGGCGGGCTCGTCTATCTCGAAGGCTCGCACGCCATCGGCACGCGCATGGAGGAGGAGTTCCGCATCGCCAATGCGGCGCTGTCGCCGGAGGAGCGGATCAGCGCCTACAACAAGAACATGACCGAGGGCGGCTGGGTCTCCAAGGACCTGCCGGACATGGCCGAGCGCTTCAAGACGCGCTGGCTCGCCGCCGATTACGAGGCGGGCGACGTGATGCTGCACAGCCCCTACATGATCCACGCCTCGACGCTGAACGAGGACAGCGGGAACCGCATCCGGCTTTCCACCGACATCCGCTACCAGAACGTGATGGACGAGATCGACGTGCGCTGGAACAACCACTGGTCGCTGGGCGATATGCTTTAACAAGCGATATCCTGCTCGTGTCACCCCCCTCCAACCTCCCCCGCAAGGGGGGAGGTGCTCACCGAGTTTGTGGAGCGCTTAGTTTTCCAGTTGCACGATGCAACACCCTCCCCCTTGCGGGGGAGGGTTGGGGAGGGGGTGAGGCCAAGCATTGCGTTCTCGCCCTCGATGAAGTCATCAAAATCCAGGAACCTCGCCGAATCCCGCACGTTTTCCTTGTACTTCCAACAGGCCAAGGAGACTGCAGATGCCCACTGAATCAGGTCACACGACGGCTATTCGTGCCTCGCGCGTCATCGGCACCCAAGTGAAGGACGAAGACGGCGAGGTGATCGGCAAGATCGAGGACGTGATCCTCGACAAGCTCGACAATTCCATCATGTTCGCCGTCATCGGGTTCGGCGGCGTGCTGGGCATGGGCGAGAAATATCACCCGCTGCCGTGGTCGGTTCTCGACTATGTCGAGGACGAGGATGCCTATGTCGTGCCCTACAGCAAGGACCAGCTGAAGGCCGCCCCGAACGACACGATCACCGAACTGACGCGCGAGGATGGCTTGTTCGCGCGCGACCGGGCCTTCGACTATTACAAGGTCGAGCCCTACTGGAACTGACGAACGGATCGCGAAGGGCAGGCGGGCGGCTTCGGCTGCCCGCTTTCGTTTGGTTGATCGGAATCGAAGCTGGACTGGCTTGTTGCGGCGGGGCAGGTGACCGCCTGAAGCCGTTGACAGGAAACCGGTTTCACCGAAAGGTGGCGGCGATCGGGAGGGCAGGGCATGCGTATCGCGTTCGGCGGCTTTCACATCGAGTGCAGCACCTACAATCCGCTACGGACGCGGATGGAGGATTTCACCGTCCATCGCGGCGATGCGTTGTTGGGGATTCCGTATTTCGCGTTCCTCAAGGATTATGACGCGGAGTTCCTGCCCACGCTGCATGCGCGGGCCGTGCCCGGCGCGCCGATCGAGCGCCGGACCTACGATGCGCTGAAGCATGAATTCCTGACGCGGCTGACGGCGCTGTTGCCGGTCGACGGCGTTTATCTGGCACTGCACGGTGCCGCCAATGTCGAGGGCATGGACGATGCCGAGGGCGACTGGATCGCCGCGACGCGGGCGCTGGTCGGGCCGGACGTGCCGATCACGGCGAGCTATGACCTGCACGGCAATCTCAGCCAGCGCATCATCGACGGGCTCGATTTCTATTCCACCTACCGCACGGCGCCGCATATCGACGTCGAGGCGACGATGCGGCGCGCCGTCGCCATGCTGGTGCGGCACCTGACGACCGGCGAGAGGGCGAAACTGTTGTGGTGCCCGATCCCGGTTTCACTGCCGGGCGAAAGAACTTCCACGGTCGACGAGCCGGCGAAGAGCCTTTACGCGCTGCTGCCGGAGATCGACAGGCGCCCCGGCATCTGGGATGCATCGCTGATGGTCGGCTATGTCTGGGCCGACGAGCCGCGCGTGACCGCGGCAGCGGTGATCACCGGCACGGACGAGGCGGCGATGATCGCGGCCGCCGAGGACCTGGCGACGGCCTATTGGAAGGCGCGGGAAAAGTTCGCGTTCGGCACGCAGACCGGCAGCATCGCCGAATGCGTCGGCTGGGCCATGGCGAGCCAGGTGCATCCGGTCGTCGTCGCCGAATCCGGCGACAACCCGACGGCCGGCGGCGTCTCCGATCGCGCCGACCTGCTCGAGGAACTGCTGGCCCGCCACGCGCGGAACGTCGTCTTTGCCGGCATAACCGACCGGCCGGCGACCGATGCCGCCTATGCTGCGGGTGTCGGCAGCCAGCTCGACCTCACCATCGGCGCAACGCTCGACCCCGCCGGCTCGACGCCGGTTTCGGTTGCGGCGGAGGTCAGGTTCGTGCTGCCCACCGACAATCCGCTCGACCGCGAGGCGGTGCTGCGCATCGGCGGCGTCGACCTGGTGGTGACGGCGAAGCGCCGGCTGTTCCACGAGATCACCGATTTCACGCGCCTCGGCCTCGATCCCGAACGTGCCGATATCGTCTGCGTGAAGTCGGGCTATCTGTCGCCGCCGCTGGCGCAGATGGCAAAGCTTTCGCTGATGGCCCTGTCGCCCGGCGTCGTCGACCAGGATGTGGAGCGCCTGCCGCGTACGCGCACGCCGAAGCCGACCTTCCCGTTCCAGCGCGATTTCGAGTTCGTGCCGCAGGTGGTGTGGTCGGCACGGAGTCGGTAGGGGAATACGTTGAGGGGGTAAAACAAGCTGGGCCCCGGCTCAAGGCCGGGGAGGACTTGTTGTTAGTATGAAGATGGAATCTCGATGATCGAGGTCTAGCTCAATCTATAAACGAGTCCTCCCCGGCCTTGAGCCGGGGCCCAGCTTTCTCACGAAGCGTCGCGAAGCGCTCCTCGGTCATCCGCCGCCTCCCTGGTAGTGGCGGATGCAATAGCGCCAATGCACCATGGCGACCAGCGCGGCGACGGGACCGACGAACGGCGCCACCCATCCACCCCAGTCGCCGAGCAGCGAGATGTCCTTGCCGAGCACGAAGGCGGTGGGCACATAGGCCATGAAGCCCATGGGGATGATCGTATAGAGGATGATCTGGATGGGCGCCGGGAAGATCGAGAGCGGATAGCGCGTCAGCTCCCAGAAGCCGAAGAAGATCGAGAACAGGTAGTTGGAGCGCACCAGGATCATCGCCGTCGCCCCGATCATGGTGATGATCGAGCAGACGACGAGGGCGGCGCTGAGCATGGTGACGGCGAGATAGAAGATGGAGCCGAAATTCCAGGCGACATCGACAGAAAACATCGCCCAGCCGATCAGCCCGACGCCAAGGATGACATGGCCGAGATAGCCGATGTTGAAGCCGGAAAAGGCGAGATAGGCCCACGGGCTGAACGGCTTCACCAGCAGCACTTCCAGCGTGCCGTTGCGCACGAGGTTCTGCATTTCGCGGAATTGCGTGAAGCTGAACGAGGCGCCCAGCGCATAGGCGAGCAGCTGGAAGCTCAGGAGCAGCGCCAGCTCCGACCAGGTCCAGCCGCCGAGCGTATCGAAACGCTCCAGCAGCACCCAGATGGCGGCATAGGCCGCACCGTAATTGACGATCTGGGCGAAGCGATCGAGCACGAACGCGCCGCGATATTCCATCTGCGCCTTGACGAAGAGGCGCACGAGGTAGGGCACGACCTGCATCGTGGTGGTCAGGTTCATGGCTCACCCTCCCTGCACGACGAGGCGCCCGGAGGCGCGCGACCAGAGTGCGGCGACGGCCGCCGCGGCGGCAAGCGTCCACAGCATGCCGTAACCGAAATAGAGCACGGTATCGGCGGTATCGAGCTTTCCGAGATAGACGGCCGTCGGGTAGTAGCCGATCCAGGCGAAGGGCAGGTGCTGCGCCACGTCGGCAAAGCCGGGCGGAAAGAACCACAGCGGCACGAACATGCCCGAGAGCAGCTGCATGAAGGCCCTGAAGATCCAATCGAGCGAGAACGAGGTCATCAGCCAGAAGGCGAGCAGGCCGCAGAGCGCCGAAAGCAGGAACAGCAGCACGAAGGACTGCGCCCAATAGAGAACGAAGAATACGGCATGAAAGGCACTGGCCGGCGGCTGCATTCCATAGATGAGGCCGATGATCAGCGTCGTCGGCAGCACCACGGCCAGCAGCATGAACAGCATCTTGCCGGTTTCGACGGCAAACAGGTAGAGCGGATAGCGCAGCGGCTTCAGCAGGAAGACGGCGACGTCGCCGGTGCGGATGGAATCTCCGATCCCGTAGAGCAGTTCACGATTGTCCCACGCCGCGAACAGCGAATTCGAAATGATCGCATAGGTGATCATCTGCGGCAGGGTTACGCCCGCAACGCTCTCGGCCCCGGCATAGACGGCGGTCCAGATGGCGATCTTGACGAGGATGATGATCAGTTCGCCGAAGATCGTCGCCCACACCTCGGTGCGATAGACGAGCCGGGTCTGGAAGGCGCTGGCGGCGAAGGCGAGATATTTCCTCATGCCGAAACCCGCGGGCGTCCGCTGCGGCGCTGGTAGAAGGTGCGGATCACCTCCTCGATGCCGGGCTCCTCGATCTCGACGTCGCGCAGGTCGTGGCCGCTGCCGAGCTCGCCCAGCAGGTCGATGAGGGACGCGGTTTCGCTGTCGACGAGGAAGAGCTTGCGCAGGCCTTCGTCGCCCACCAGCGTTGCCGAGGGCAGGGCGATCGGCCCCGGATCGCTGCCGAATTGCAGCGTCAGCCGCCGCTTGGCGCCAAGCGAAGCGCGCAGGCGCGGCAGTTCGCCATCGAACAGCAGCTTGCCCTCATCCACCATGATCAGGCGCGGGCAGATCTCCTCGATGTCGGTCAGGTCGTGCGTGGTGAGGATGATGGTGATGCCGCGCTCGCGGTTGATCTCGGCGAGGAACTTGCGCACCGCGTCCTTGGCGACGACGTCGAGCCCGATGGTCGGCTCGTCGAGGAACAGGATTTTCGGATCGTGCAGCAGCGCCATGACGATTTCGGCGCGCATGCGCTGGCCCAGGCTTAGCTGCCGCACGGCGCGGTCGAGAAAGCCGGACAGGCCGAGCATTTCGGTGAAGCGCGAAAGGTTGTCGCGATAGCGGCCTTCGGCGATGCCGTAGATGCGGCGGTTGAGCTCGAAGGAATCGACCACCGGCAGATCCCACCACAGTTGGCTGCGCTGGCCGAAGACGACGCCGATCTCGCGGGCATTGGTGGTGCGCTCGAGGTGCGGCGTGCGGCCGAGCACCGAAACTTCACCGCCGGTCGGCACCAGGATGCCGGTCAGCATCTTGATCATGGTCGATTTGCCGGCGCCGTTCGGGCCGAGATAGCCGGTGGCTTCGCCCGGCTCTATGGCGAATGAAATGCCGTCGACGGCCGACACTTCCGTGAAGTCGCGGGTAACGAGGCTCCGCAGCGTGCCGGTAAGGCCGGGAAAGCGCTTGTGCTGGCGGAAGCGCTTGCAGACGTCTCTTGCCGTGATGATCGGTGCCATGGCGGTCGCTCCGGAGGGCTGGGGAGCTTAGCCGATTCTGCGGCGATGGCATCGATTTCGATGCGAATGTGGTCGTGGAAGGTGGGGACTGCCGTTTGAGGGGAACCAAAGAAAGCTGGGCCCCGGCTCAAGGCCGGGGAGGACCTGTTGTCAGTATGAAGATGGAAACTCGGATATCGAGGGTTTAGCTCAATCCATCCACCAGTCCTCCCCGGCCTTGAGCCGGGGCCCAGCTTGCGATTTTCCACGCGCTCGACAGCGCGTGACTGGATTACCCGCATGAAGCGGGTAATGACGGGTGAGAGTTAGGCTGCCTTATCGATAATCCTGCTTGGTCTCACCCCCCTCCCAACCTCCCCCGCAAGGGGGGAGGTGCCTCTCGGAGTATTTTGCGAGATCGCGCAACAACCTCGATGAACACCCTCTCCCCGCATACGAGGCGGGGGTATTTTTGCCGTGCCCTCTTTCAACCGTCACGAAGCTTCAATAGAGAAAGCGCCAGAGCAAGCCAAACAGCAGCAAAAGGGGTCGTTCCATGTCCACCATCATCGATGTCATCGGCCGGCAGATCTTCGACAGCCGCGGCAATCCGACGGTGGAAGTGGACGTGATCCTCGACGACGGCAGTTTCGGGCGCGCCGCCGTGCCCTCGGGCGCTTCCACCGGCGCCCATGAAGCGGTGGAGCTGCGCGACGGCGGCAAGGAATTTCTCGGCAAGGGCGTGACCAAGGCGGTCGACAACGTCAACACCGTCATCGCCCGCGAGATCGAGGGCATGGAAGCCACCGACCAGATCGCGCTCGACAATGTGCTGATCGATCTCGACGGCACGCCGAACAAATCCAAGCTCGGCGCCAACGCCATCCTCGGCGTGTCGCTGGCCACGGCTAAGGCGGCCGCCGAATCCTCGGCCATGCCGTTCTTCCGCTATATCGGCGGTACCAACGCGCATGTGCTGCCGGTGCCGATGATGAACATCATCAATGGCGGCGCCCATGCCGACAACCCGATCGACATGCAGGAGTTCATGATCCTGCCGGTCGGCGCCGAGAGCATCGCGCATGCCGTACAAATCGGCACGGAAATCTTCCATACGCTGAAAAAGAACCTCTCCGCCGACGGCCACAACACCAATGTAGGCGACGAGGGCGGCTTTGCGCCCAACCTGAAATCGGCGGAAGCCGCGCTCGACTACATCGTCAAGTCAATCGAGAAGGCCGGCTACAGCGCCGGCAAGGACGTCTATCTCGGCCTCGATTGCGCTTCGACCGAATATTTCAAGAACGGCAAGTACGAAATGGCCGGCGAGGGCAAGACGCTGTCGTCGGACGACAACGTCAAGTTCCTCGAAGGCCTCATCTCGCGCTTCCCGATCATCAGCATCGAGGACGGCATGGCCGAGGACGACTGGGAGGGCTGGAAGGCGCTGACCCAGGCGTTGGGCGGCAAGGTGCAGCTGGTCGGCGACGACCTGTTCGTCACCAATACCGAGCGCCTGCGTTCGGGCATCAAGATGGGCGTCGCCAACTCCATCCTGGTCAAGGTCAACCAGATCGGCTCGCTTTCCGAAACGCTGGATGCCGTCGATACCGCGCACCGCGCCGGCTACACTTCGGTGATGTCGCACCGCTCGGGCGAGACCGAGGATTCGACCATCGCCGACCTCGCCGTGGCGCTCAATTGCGGGCAGATCAAGACCGGTTCGCTCAGCCGCTCCGACCGCCTCGCCAAGTACAACCAGCTCATCCGCATCGAAGAGCTGCTCGGCGAGCAGGCGGCCTATGCGGGCAAGGACGCCTTCAAGGGGCTTTAACGAAAGGGGTGTTCATGCCCCTTTTCCCTATCCCTCCGCTGTTGCCCCGGCGAAAGCCGGGGCCTATCCTGAGATCGTGCTCTGGCCGCAACGTGGTTGCATACAACTGCTATCAGGTGCGCTGACAGCATCAGGGCTGGGTCCCGACGTTCGTCGGGACAACACCGAAGGCGTGGCGAGGAAGGAATACTCTCGCTGGTTCCTTACTCCGCGGCCTGGCCGTATTTCCCGCGGCGCGACATCACTTCCTTGAGGAACGCGCCGGTGTAGGAGCGCGGGTTCTCGGCGATGTCCTCGGGCGTGCCGACGCCGACCACCTCGCCGCCACCGTCGCCACCTTCCGGACCCATGTCGATCACCCAGTCCGCGGTCTTGATGACTTCGAGATTGTGCTCGATCACCACGACCGTATTGCCGCCCTCGACGAGTTCATGCAGAACTTCAAGCAGCTTGGCTACGTCGTGGAAATGCAAGCCTGTCGTCGGCTCGTCCAGCATGTAGAGCGTACGCCCGGTGGCGCGTTTGGAGAGTTCCTTGGAAAGCTTGACGCGCTGCGCTTCGCCGCCCGACAGCGTCGTCGCCGGCTGGCCGATCTTCACATAACCGAGGCCGACGCGCTGCAGCGTCGCGAACTTGTCGCGGATCGACGGCACCGCGGCGAAGAATTCCACGCCCTCGTCGATCGTCATGTCGAGCACGTCGGAGATCGACTTGCCCTTGAACTGCACTTCCAGCGTCTCGCGGTTGTAGCGCTTGCCCTTGCACACGTCGCACGTGACGTAGACGTCGGGCAGGAAGTGCATCTCGATCTTAAGGACGCCGTCGCCTTCGCACTTTTCGCAGCGCCCGCCCTTGACGTTGAACGAGAACCGCCCCGGCCCGTAGCCGCGCGCCTTGGCCTCCGGCAGGCCGGCGAACCACTCGCGCATCGGCGTGAAGGCGCCGGTATAGGTGGCCGGGTTCGAGCGCGGCGTGCGTCCGATCGGTGACTGGTCGATGTCGATGACCTTGTCGAGGAATTCCAGCCCCGTCAGGTGCTCGTGCGGCGCCGGGATGACGCGCGCGCCGTTGAGCCGCCGGGCGATCGCCTGATAGAGCGTGTCGATCATCAGCGTCGACTTGCCGCCGCCTGAAACGCCGGTGATGGCGACGAACAGCCCCAACGGCACGTCGACCGAGACATTCTTGAGATTGTTGCCGGTGGCGCCGGTCACCGAGAGCTTCTTGGCCTTGCCCGGCTTGCGCCGTTCGGCGGGCAGGGGAATGCCCAACTCGCCCGAAAGGTACTTGCCGGTGAGGCTTTCGGGATTGTCGATGATGTCCTGCGGCGTGCCCTGCGCCACGACATGCCCGCCGTGCACGCCCGCGCCGGGGCCGATATCGACGACATGGTCGGCGGTGAGGATCGCATCCTCGTCGTGCTCGACGACGATCACCGTGTTGCCGAGGTCGCGCAGGCGCCTGAGCGTTTCCAGCAGCCGCTCGTTGTCGCGCTGGTGCAGGCCGATCGAGGGCTCGTCGAGCACATAGAGCACGCCGGTGAGGCCCGAGCCGATCTGGCTGGCCAGCCGGATACGCTGGCTCTCGCCGCCCGACAGCGTGCCCGAATTGCGTGCCAGCGTCAGGTAGTCGAGGCCGACGTCGTTGAGGAAATCGAGCCGCTCGCGGATTTCCTTGAGCACGCGCTCGCCGATCGTCTTCTGCTGCGTCGTGAGGTGCTGCGGCAGGTCGGTGAACCAGGCCGAAGCCTGCCGGATCGACTTGTCGGTGACCTGGCCGATATGCAGGCCGTTGATCTTCACCGCCAACGCCTCGGGCTTCAGACGGTAGCCGTTGCAGGCGAGGCACGGCGCCGTGGACATATAGCGCTCGATCTCCTCGCGCATGCCCGAGGATTCCGTCTCGCGATAGCGCCGCTCGAGATTGCCGATCACGCCTTCAAACGGCTTGGTCGTCTTGTAGGTGCGAAGGCCGTCGTCATAGACGAAATTGATCGGCGTCTTGCCGGTGCCGTAAAGCACCGCCTCGCGCACCTCTTCGGGCAGGTCCTCCCACGCCGTGCCGGTCGAAGCGCCATAGTGCTTCACCACGGCGCCGAGCGTCTGCTGGTAATAGGGCGCCGAGGTCTTGGACCAGGGCAGGATGGCGCCGTCGCGCAGCGACAGCGTCGAGTCCGGCACGATCAGGTTGGCATCGATCTTGCGCTCGGTCCCCAGGCCGTCGCAGACCGGGCAGGCGCCGAACGGGTTGTTGAACGAGAACAGCCGCGGCTCGATCTCGGGAATGGTGAAGCCCGAAACCGGATCGGCGAATTTTTCGGAAAAGATGATCTGTTTGGCCGAACCGTCCTCGTTGCGCTCGTCGGCATATTCGACCAGCGCGATACCGTCGGCCAGTTTCAGCGCCGTCTCGAAACTCTCGGCCAGCCGCCCGGCGATGTCGGGGGCGGTGACGATGCGGTCCACCACCACTTCCAGGTCGTGCTTCAGCTTCTTGTCGAGCGCCGGCGCGTCCTCGATATCGTGGAACTCGCCGTCGATCTTCACGCGCTGGAAGCCCTTGCGCATCAGGTCGTTGAGCTCGCGCCGGTATTCGCCCTTGCGCCCGCGCACCATCGGCGCCAGCAGGTAGAGCCGCGTGCCCTCGGGCAGGTCCAGCACCTTGTCCACCATCTGGCTGACGGTCTGGCTTTCGATCGGCAGGCCCGTTACCGGCGAATAGGGAATGCCCACGCGCGCATAGAGCAGGCGCAGGTAATCGTAGATCTCGGTGACCGTGCCCACGGTCGAGCGCGGGTTGCGCGAAGTGGTCTTCTGCTCGATGGAAATGGCCGGGGACAGCCCGTCGATCTGCTCGACGTCGGGCTTCTGCATCATCTCCAGGAACTGGCGCGCATAGGCCGAAAGGCTTTCGACGTAACGGCGCTGGCCCTCGGCATAGATGGTATCGAATGCCAGCGACGATTTGCCCGAGCCCGAAAGCCCCGTCATCACGATCAATTTGTCGCGCGGCAGCCGCAGGTCGACATTCTTGAGGTTGTGCTCCTTGGCGCCACGAATGACGATTTCACGGTTGCTGCTGGGCGTATCCGGCATGGCGAAGTCCAAGGCTTGAAAGGGCAGGTGACAGGCCCTGCTTGATGATCGCGACGGCAAGGGGCCGCGTCCTGAGGGGCCAGCGCCGATGAGATAGACGCGAGGACGTTCGGACGCAAGCCGCTTGCGTGCGGTGTCTGGAACATAAGCAGAACGATCGGGAGTCGGTCAAGCCTCTGGCTGTGGATTGTGTTCGCTCGCTGTCTTGACATCGAGGCGACAAAAGAGAACATAGAGGGAACATTGCGGAGAGCCGGGCGCGTGACCTGTGTAAAGCTCGCGGTTTTGCCGCGCATCCGGGCGGCTGAACCAATAGAGTGCCCGCCCAGCGGGCGAGGCCCGGCATTCAAGTATGATGAAGAGGTGAGGCCATGGCCGGCAGCGTAAACAAGGTGATCCTGGTGGGAAATCTCGGGGCCGACCCCGAAGTGCGCAATCTCCCCAGCGGCGGCAAGGTGGTCAATCTCAGCGTCGCCACGTCGGAAAGCTGGCGCGACCGCAATAGCGGCGAGCGCAAGGAGCGCACCGAGTGGCACCGCGTGGTGATCTTCTCGGAAGGCCTGACGCGCGTCGCCGAGCAGTATCTGCGCAAGGGCAGCAAGGTCTATATCGAAGGCCAGCTGCAGACCCGCAAATGGCAGGACCAGAGCGGCGCCGATCGCTATTCGACCGAGGTCGTGCTGCAGAACTTCAATTCCAACCTCACCATGCTCGACGGACGCAACGAGGGTGAGGGCGGCAGCACCTTCTCCGGCCCCGGGGCCGGCGGCGGCTTCTCCAGCGGTGGTGGCGGCGCCCGGCGTCCGTCCTCCAACGCCCCGGCCTTCGAGCCCGGCGGCAGCGACGACGACATCCCGTTCTGATCCATGCTGGCGGAGACGGGCGACCAGTATCGCGACAGCCGCAAGCTCGCGGCGCGCGCCCGTCTGCACCGCGAATTTTCCACCGCCGAGGTGCCCTGGCACCGATGGGTCGCCGAAAAGGCAGCGTTGCCTGAGGGCGGCGCCGTCCTCGATGTCGGTTGCGGCCCCGCCTGGTTCTGGACCGAGGCGGAAAAGGTCGCGCCGACCGATCTGCGTCTGACGCTGGTCGATAGATCCGCCGGCATGGTGGAAGAGGCACTGGAGCGCGTCCGCGGGCTTGGGCGCTGGAACAGCGTCGAAGGCGTCGTTGCCGATGCCATGCGTCTGCCCTTTGCCGCCGCCAGCTTCGATGCCGCCATCGCCATGCACATGCTCTATCATACGGCTGATCCCGAAGCGGCCGTGGCCGAACTGGCGCGCGCGTTGAAGCCGGGCGGGCGCCTCGTCGTTACCCTCAACGGACGCGACAATCTCGCCGAGCTCTACGCCCTCGGTCACGCGGTCTTCGGTGGCTACGCGTCCGACCCCTCCGCCGAAACCTTCGGGCTCGAGATCGCCGAGCCTATCCTGCGCCGGCACTTCGCCACGGTCGAGCTGGAGCTTCATCCCGACAGCATCGAGTGCACCGATCCGGAAGTCGTGCTCGACTATCTGCAGTCGTTTCCCCCGGGAGATACCGCCTCGGCGGAGCAGGTGGAGCAGGCCAGGGAACGGATCGCCGATGCCTTTGGTAGCGATGGCAGGCTCAGCGTCCGCAAGCGCGTCGGACTATTCCGCTGCACCGCCAGAACCTGACGGTTCGATTGCCTTTAATCCGCCCGGCGGACGCAACCCTCCGAACCCGCCTTTGCCGGGGTAAAACCCCGCGCCGGATTTGGGTTTGCACGTGGAATCGCCTATATGATGGTGAGGTTCATCAGCATCGATAGAATTCCGTGACAGACACCCCCGAAGACGCGAGCGGCGCTCCCGCGCCGTCCGATATCGCGCCCGTTTCCATTACCGAAGAAATGCGCCGTTCCTATCTCGATTACGCCATGAGCGTGATCGTGAGCCGGGCCCTGCCGGACGTGCGCGACGGCCTCAAGCCCGTGCATCGACGCATCCTCTATTCGATGAACGAGCAGGGCTACGAGTGGAACCGGCCGTATCGCAAGTCGGCGCGCGTCGTCGGCGACGTCATCGGTAAGTACCACCCGCACGGCGATGCCGCGGTCTACATGTCGCTGGTGCGCATGGCGCAGTCCTTCTCCATGGGCATGACGCTGATCGACGGGCAGGGCAATTTCGGTTCGGTCGACGGCGATGAGCCGGCGGCCATGCGCTACACGGAAGTCCGCATGGAAAAGGTCACGGGCTTCATGCTCGAAGACCTCGACAAGGACACCGTCAACTTCAAGGACAACTACGACAATTCCGAGCGCGAGCCGGTCGTGCTGCCGGCGCGCTTCCCGAACCTGCTGGTCAATGGCGGCGGCGGCATCGCCGTCGGCATGGCGACGAACATCCCGACCCACAACCTGGGCGAGGTGATCGATGCAACGCTCTTGATGATGGACAATCCGAGCGTCACCGTCGATCAACTGCTCGAAGTCATGCCCGGCCCGGATTTCCCGACGGCCGGCCTGATCCTCGGCCGTTCCGGCATTCGCCAGGCCTACGAGACCGGCCGCGGCTCGGTGCTGATGCGCGGCAAGGTCTCGATCGAAGAGGTGCGCAAGGAGCGCGAGGCGCTGATCATCACCGAGATCCCGTATCAGGTGAACAAGGCGCTGATGGTCGAAAAGATCGCCGAACTGGTGCGCGACAAGCGCATCGAGGGCATCGCCGACATGCGCGACGAATCCGATCGCTCCGGCATGCGCGTCGTCATCGAGATCAAGCGCGACGCCATGGCCGACGTCGTGCTCAACCAGCTCTACCGCTTCACGCCGCTGCAATCCTCGTTCGGCTGCAACTTCGTGGCGCTGAACGGCGGCAAGCCCGAGCTGATGACGCTGCAGGGCATCCTCGCCGCCTTCATCACCTTCCGCGAGGAAGTGGTGACGCGGCGCGCCCGCTTCATGCTGAACAAGGCGCGCGACCGCGCCCATATCCTGGTCGGCCTGGCGGTCGCCGTCGCCAACGTCGATGCTGTCATCGCGCTGATCCGCGCCGCGCCCGATCCGGCTTCGGCCCGCGAGCAGTTGATGGCGAGGGCTTGGCCGGCACATGATGTGGCGCCGCTCATCGCCCTCATCGACGATCCGCGCCACCGCATCAACGAGGACGGCACGTTCATGCTGTCGGAAGAGCAGGCGCGCGCCATCCTGGCGCTGACGCTCTCCCGCCTCACCGCGCTCGGCCGCGAGGAAATCGGCAACGAACTCGACGGACTCGGCAAGGATATTGCCAATTATCTCGATATCCTGCGGTCGCGCGAGCGCGTGCGCCAGATCATCCGCGACGAGCTCAACGAGGTGAAGGAGCAGTTCGCCACGCCGCGCAAGACGGTGATCGAGGAGAACTTCGGCGACCTCGACGACGAGGACCTGATCGCCCGCGAGGATATGGTGGTCACCGTCACTTATGGCGGCTACATCAAGCGCGTGGCGCTCAGCCAGTACCGGGCGCAGCATCGCGGCGGCAAGGGCCGCTCCGGCATGGCGACGCGCGAGGAGGATTTCGTCTCGCGCCTGTTCGTGGCCTCGACGCATACGCCGGTGCTGTTCTTCACCTCGCGCGGCCAGGTCTACAAGATGAAGGTCTGGCGGCTGCCGCTGGCGGCGCCGCAGGGGCGCGGCAAGGCGCTCATCAACATGCTGCCGCTGGAGCAGGGCGAGCGCATCACCTCCATCATGCCGCTGCCCGAGGACGAGGCGAGCTGGGGCGATCTCGACATCATGTTCGCGACGACCCGCGGCACCGTGCGCCGCAACTCGCTGGCCGATTTCGTCGAGGTCCGGCAGAACGGTAAGATCGCCATGAAGCTGGAGGAGGGCGACGGCATCATCGGCGTCGATACCTGCACGGCCAATAACGACGTGCTGCTGACGACGGCGCAGGGCCAGGCCATCCGCTTCCGCGTCGACGACGTGCGCGTGTTCAAGGGACGCGATTCCACCGGCGTCCGGGGCATTGCGCTTGCCAAGGACGACACCGTGATCTCCATGGCGATCCTGCATCATTTCGAAGCGACGCCGGACGAGCGCTCGGCCTACCTCAAGATGAGCCGGGCGGTGCGCGGCGAAGGCGAACACGATGCCGAGAACGAGCCTGCTGCCGACGATGCCGAGGAAACCAGCAATGGCGGCGAACTGAGCCAGGAACGCTATGCCGCGATGAGCGCGGCCGAGCAGTTCATCCTCACCATTTCCGAGAACGGCTACGGCAAGCGCACGTCGAGCCACGAATACCGGATCACCGGACGCGGCGGCAAAGGCATCGTCGCCATGGCCGTGAACAAGCGCAACGGTACGCTGGTGGCGTCCTTCCCGGTGATGGACGAGGATCACGTCATGATGATCACCGATGCCGGCAAGACCATCCGCCTGCCGGTGGGCGGCGACAAGCCGATCCGCATCGTCTCGCGCGGCAGCCAGGGCGTCATCGTTCTCGATACGGCCGAAGGCGAACGCGTAGTTTCGGTGGAGCGCATCAGCGAGCCCGAAGAGACCGAGGACGACGAGGGACCCGAAGAGACGGCGGCGGAAGAGTAATCTCCGCCGTCCTTAACGCGCATTAGCCCGCCGGAACGAAAAGGCTGGGCGCAAATTCCCTTTCCCGAGGAACATTTCTACGGAAGGGAACGAGCAATGCGTATGAAACTCTTGTTGGCTGGTGTTCTGGCAACGTCGATGTTCGCAGTCCCCGTTGTTTACGCGCAGGATGCTGGCGCCGACACGACCTGCGCGGATTTCGTGAAGCTTGACGCAACGGCCCAGTCCGAACTGGTGTCCAAGCTTGGCAGCACCAGCGGTGGTGGCATGTCGTCCGAAAGCGGCAGCAATTCCGGCGCGGCCGCAAATGCGCCATCCGCTTCCGGCGATGAAAAGGGCGACCTTGCCAGCGGCGAAGCCGCAGCGACCAGCGGCAGCATGGACGCCGCAGCCGTGCTGGCGGCCTGCCAGGCCAATCCGAGCCTCACCGTCGGTGCGGCGATGTCGGGGAATGCCGGCGCGCAATAAGCGTATTTGAGCTACCAGCGCCCATGTCTCGCAAGGACAGCTGAATAGTCTTCCAGCGGGCGCTGCAGGGCGGGTGCCGAACAGCAGATCGGCACTCGCCGCTTGTTTATGGCTTGTAAATTTCCGGCATCGGTGCCTTCACTTGCATGGCAAAATCGGGGGCACCGATGTTTTCGACTGCGTCGCTTCTCACTTACGTCATGGCCTGCTTCATCCTGGCGATCGTGCCGGGACCGACCGTCACCGTGATCGTTGCCAACTCGCTGGCACGCGGCACGAAGGCGGGGCTGATGAATATCGCCGGCACGCAGATCGGCATGCTCTCCATGGTGGTCATCGTCGCCTTCGGCCTCGAAGCCGTCGTCAACTTCATGGCCTGGGCCTTCGACTGGGTGAAGCTGGCGGGCGCTGCCTATCTCGTCTGGATCGGCTTCAAGATGCTGCGCTCCGACGGCACGCTGCCGCAGGGCGAAAAGACGTCGGCGCGGACACCGCTTCAGGATGCGGTGCAGGGGTTCCTCGTCATCTGGTCCAACCCCAAGGCGCTGATCTTCCTCGGCGCCCTGCTGCCGCAATTCGTCGACCGGGCCCAGCCCGCCTTCATGCAGATCATCGTGCTCGGGCTCATCTTCATGCTGCTCGCCAGCACGACCGATTGCCTCTATGCGGTGCTGGCCGGGCGGGCGAGGGGGCTGCTCAGCGCGGCGCGCGTGCGGCTCGTAAGCCGCGTCTCCGGCCTCATCCTCATGGCGGGCGGCGTCTGGCTGGCCCTGCAGAAGCGAGCTTGAACCATGATCCCGATCACGACGCTGCTGCCCTATGTGCTGGCCTGCTTCCTGTTTTCCATCATACCCGGACCGTCGGTCACCGTGGTGGTCGCCAATTCCCTGACGCGCGGTACGAAAGCCGGCATCCTGACTTTGCTGGGCACCGAAATCGCCATGCTCAGCATGATCTTTATCGTGGCACTGGGGCTGCAGGCGGTGATGAACGTGGTGGCGAGCGCCTTCACCGTCATCAAGCTCGCGGGCGCGGCCTATCTCATCTGGATCGGCTTCAAGATGTTCCGGTCGTCGGGCCACATCGATCTGGCCGAAACCGGCAGCAGGCAGCCGCTGGCGCGCTATCTCTGGCAGGGCGCGATGGTCAACTGGGCCAATCCCAAGACGCTGCTGTTCCTAGGGGCCTTCCTGCCGCAATTCGTCGATATGAGCCGTCCGGTCTTCAGCCAGATCATGATCCTCGGCCTCATCGTCATGGCCGTCGCAACGCTGACCGATCTCCTCTACGCCGTGCTGGCGGGGCGGATGCGCCACCTCCTCACCGCGGCCCGCGTGCGGCTGATGAACCGCGTCTCGGGTACGATCCTGATGGTGGGCGGCGTCTGGCTTGCCCTGCAAAGACGGACGTGAGGGCGGCGTGACCTTGCTCGATCCGCAACGAGCGCAGGTCTTTGCCGACGACGACGTTGCCCGGGCCTATGCCAAGCGGCCCGCTTATCCGCCGGAACTATTCCGCTTCCTGTTCGACCTGGTGCCGGGGCGCGAGCGCGCCCTGGATCTGGGGTGCGGCCCCGGTAAGATCGCGCTGACGCTCGCCGGTCTTTTTCGGCGGGTAGAGGCGGTTGATCCTTCATTCTCAATGATCGAGGAAGGAAAGCGTGCCGGCGGACACGCCAACATCGATTGGGTGCTGGCATCTGCAGAGGATGCTGCGCTTTCCGGCCCTTACGATCTCGTCGCCGCCGGCTCCAGCATCCACTGGATGCAGCACGAAATCGTCTTTCCCAAGCTCGCCAATGCGCTGGGTCAGAACGGCCTGGTGGCAATCATCTCGGGGGATGAAGTGTCGGCAGCACCGTGGCTGGAGGAATGGACGCAATTCAAGCTGGGCTGGCTACGGAAGGTCGGCCAGACGCCGGACGTTGCAGGCATCGCAAATGCCCTGCGCAGTTATGAACCCTGGGTCGATGTGGCCGGCGCCAGGGAATTTTCGCATGTCTTCCAGCAGTCCATAGCCGACTTCATCGAATGCCAGCATTCCCGGGCGACGTGGGCCCGCTCCGCGATGGGTGGGGCGTTGGCTTCGGCATTCGATGCCGATTTGCAGGAAATGCTCAGGCCTCACGCCAGCGATGGCCTTGTCTGCTACGAGCTATCCTCGACACTCGTGTGGGGCAGGCCGCGGCGGTCGAAGTAGTGCTTACTTCCGCCCTGTGTGGGCAAGAAGGAGAGGTGTGGAGAGATAACGTGAGTTGCCAAGCGGGGCCCCGGCTCAAGGCCGGGGAGGACTTGTTGAGAGTGTGAGGGTGGAAACTCGGAGATCGAGGGTTTAGCTCAACCCATCAACGAGTCCTCCCCGGATTTAATCCGGGGTCCGGCTTGCCTTGCTTCTCCAGCCCCCAAAGGGGAGACCATAGCACTATGGATGGGCTTACATTCCCTGCAAGGGGCCGCTATGGGTTGCGCCGCGGTTTGCCACCGCCGACTCCCTGGATGCGACAGACGCTTTGACCGCCCTTACCGATCTTCCGACTTTTCTTTCCTTTCTCGTTGCCGCCTTCGTCATCTGCATCATTCCGGGCTCCGCCGTCTCGGCGGTGGTGAGCGCGGGTCTGGCGCGAGGGTTGAAGGCCGGGCTTGCGACCGAAGCCGGCGTGCAGGTCGGGCGTTTCTGCATGGTGCTGCTGGTGGCTTTGGCGCTGGAAGCCGTGCGCAGCGTCATCGCCGCGGCTTTCGAGTGGATCAAATATGCCGGCGTTGCCTATCTCATCTATCTCGGCATCCGGTTCCTGGTGACGGGACCGGTGCTGCGCGTGCACGGCGATGCGAGCCGCGGCCTCTGGAACCATGTGGTTTCGGGCTTTTTCGTCACCTGGACGAACCCGAAGGCGTTTCTGTTCTTCGGGGCCTTCCTGCCGCAATTCGTCGATGCCACGAAGCCCGCGGTGCCGCAGGTCATTATGCTCGGTCTTGTCGAAATGGTGATCGCGCTCGTGACCGACAGCGCCTACCTGCTTTTGGGAGTGACGGCGCGCGAGCGGCTGGGCGGTGCGGCGGCGCGGCACGTCAACCAGGTGGCCGGCGTCATCCTGATCGCAGCGGCCCTGTGGCTTGCCTTGCAGCATGAGGCGTGACACAACGCCCGCAAGGCTAAAGTGTGGGGCAGGGAGCGCCGGATGGCGAGACTGACAGGCTTTTACCCCGGTTCGTTCGATCCGGTGACCAACGGCCATCTCGATGTCATCGAGCGCGCCGGCAAGATCGTCGATCGGTTGATCGTCGGCGTCGGTACCCACCATTCCAAGGCCGGCCTTTTCGCCCATGCCGACCGTATCGCGCTGCTGCGCCAGACGGTGGAGCCGATCGGTCGCCGCACCGAAACGGAGATCGACGTCGTCGAGTTCGGCGGGCTTGCCGTGCAGGCGGCCCGGCAGTTCGGTGCGCGCCTGATCATCCGCGGCCTGCGTGACACTACCGACTACAATTACGAAATGCAGATGGTGGGCATGAATGCGCAGATGGCGCCCGACGTGCAGACCGTCTTCGTCCCCTCCAGCCCGCACGTGCGGCACATCTCTGCCACACTTGTGCGCCAGATCGCGGAGATGGGGGGCGACATTTCCGCCTTCGTTCCCGCCATTGTTCTCAAGGCATTGAAAAACAAATGAACGCCGTCATTTCCCGCCGCTCCGGCCTCGTCGCCCTTTCCGCCGCCCTCACCGCCGCCATCATCGGCTCTGCGCCGATGGCGTCAGCGCAAACCCCGAGCGGTACGCCGCACCTGCTGCTGCAACTCAAGGACGGCACGGTCGATATCGAACTCGAGCCGAACGTCGCTCCCAAGCAGGTCGAGCGCATCGTGACCCTGACCGACCAGCATTTCTACGATGGCGTCGTGTTCCACCGCGTCATCGATGGCTTCATGGCGCAGACGGGCGATCCGACCGGCACCGGCATGGGCGGCTCGGACCTGCCCGACCTGCCGGCCGAGTTCTCCGACGAGCCGTTCGTGCGCGGCACGGTGGGCGCGGCGCGCACCCAGGATCCGAACAGCGCCAATTCGCAGTTCTTCATCATGTTCGCCGACGGCCCGTCGCTCAACGGTCAATATACCGTGTTCGGCAAGGTCGTTGCGGGCATGGAATTCGTCGACAACATCAAGAAGGGCGACCAGGCCAATAACGGCATGGTGACCGACCCGGACAAGATCGTTTCCGCCAAGATCGAATACAAATAAAGGAATTGAACATGGCCGATTACGCCGATCCAGAGAACACGCTGATCATCGAGACCACGAAGGGTCGCGTGGTCATCCAGATGCGGCCGGACCTGGCGCCGAACCACGTTGCCCATATCAAGAAGCTGGCGCGCGAGGGCTTCTACGACGGCATCGTCTTCCATCGCGTGATCGACGGCTTCATGGCGCAGACGGGCGATCCGACCGGCACCGGCACGGGTTCCTCGAAGTATCCGAACCTGAAGCAGGAATTCAACGCCGAGCCGCACGTGCGCGGCACGGCCTCGATGGCGCGCGCCCAGAACCCGGACAGCGCCAATTCGCAGTTCTTCATCTGCTTCGACGATGCCCGTTTCCTCGACCGGCAATATACGGTCTGGGGCAAGGTCATCGAAGGCATGGAGAACGTCGACCAGATCAAGCGCGGCGAGCCCGTGCGCGATCCCGACAAGATGATCTCGGTGAAAGTGGCGGCCGACGTCGCTGCCTGATGCGATGCCCGGACGCACCATGGAAACCATTCTCTGGTCGCTGCTGGGCGTGATTGCCGGCGCCTGCATAGCCACGCAGGCGCCGATCAACACTCAATTGGGCCGGGACATCGGCATGCCGGTAGCGGCGGCCGCGATCTCGTTCCTCGCCGGCTCCGTGGCGCTCGTCGTCGTGACGCTGGTCGTGATGCGGACCCAGGGGATCAATCTCGCCTGGTCGGCGCCGGCGCCCTGGCTCTATTTCGCCGGCGGCTTGCTCGGCACCGTCTATGTCACATCATCGATACTTCTGACGCCCAGGATCGGCGCGGCGGCAGTGATGGCGCTCTCCGTGGGCGGGCAATTGCTGGCCGGAATCGTGCTCGACCGCATCGGTTTCTTGAACCTTGCGGTAAGAGAAATCTCGCTGGGACGGATCGCCGGGGCGGTGTTGCTCGTTGCCGGTGTGGTGATGATCCGGATTTTCTAAAAGACCAATGCGCGTAGACCAGTTCGACTTCCACCTGCCAGAGGACCGTATTGCGCTGCACCCAGTGGAGCCGCGCGACGCCGCGCGCATGCTCGTGGTGCGGCCGGGCGAGGCGCCCGAGGACCGCGTCGTCACGGATCTGGTGGACCTGCTGCAGCCCGGCGACGTGCTGGTGGTGAACGACACCAAGGTGCTGCCGGCGGAACTGCGCGGACGGCGCATTCGCGGCGAGAACACCGCTCGTGTCGCCTTCAACCTGCACAAGCGCGTGGATGCGAAGACCTGGCGTGCTTTCGCCAGGCCCGCCAAGCGCCTCGCCGTGCTCGACCGGCTGGAACTGGGGCATGGCAAGGCGCCGCTGACCGCCATGGTCGCCGGCAAAGGCGAAGGCGGCGAAGTGACACTGGAATTCGACCTCGGCGGCGCCGTGCTCGACGAGGCGATCAAGGCGAACGGCGCCATGCCGCTGCCGCCCTATATCGAAGCCAAGCGCAAGGTCGAGGCGCGCGACAAGGTCGACTACCAGACCGTCTATGCCGTCAAGGACGGTGCCGTGGCAGCGCCGACGGCGGGCCTGCACTTCACCCAGATGCTGCTGCAGCAACTGGCCGACAAGGGCGTCGGCTTCGAGCGGCTGACGCTGCATGTCGGGGCAGGAACCTTCCTGCCGATGAAGGCGGACGACACCGACGACCACGTGATGCATTCCGAATGGGGTGTCATCGAACAGGCGGTGGCCGAGCGGCTGGAAGCGGCACGGGCCAAGGGCGGCCGCATCGTTGCCGTCGGCACGACCTCGCTGCGGCTGCTGGAGACGGCGGCGCGGGCGACCGGGCGTATCGAGCCTTTCATCGGCGAGACCGACATCTTCATCACGCCGGGCTTCAGGTTCCGGGCCGTCGACGTGCTGATGACGAACTTCCACCTGCCGCGCTCGACCCTGTTCATGCTGGTTTCGGCATTCGCGGGGCTCGATACGATGCGGGCGGCTTACGAACATGCCATCGCATCCGGCTATCGCTTCTATTCCTATGGCGACGCAAGCCTGCTATTCCGCGCCCGGACGGACGAGGAAGAAGGACTAGCGTGACCGAAATCGGGTTCTCATTGCTCGCCAGCGACGGCAAGGCCCGGCGCGGCCTGCTGACGACGCCGCGCGGCGAAATCCGCACGCCGGCTTTCATGCCGGTGGGGACGGCGGCGACGGTCAAGGCCATGTATCCCGAGCAGGTGCGCGAGACCGGCGCCGATATCCTGCTGGGCAACACCTACCACCTGATGCTGCGGCCGGGCGCCGAGCGCGTGGCTTCGCTTGGCGGTCTGCACACGTTCATGGATTGGGAGCGGCCGATCCTCACCGACAGCGGCGGCTTCCAGGTGATGTCGCTCGCCAAGCTTAGAAAACTCGACGAGAAGGGGGTGACCTTCCGTTCGCATATCGATGGTTCGGCCTACGAACTGACGCCGGAGCGGTCGATCGAGATCCAGACGCTGCTCGACAGCGACATCATCATGCAACTCGACGAATGCATCGCGCTGCCGGCGGAGCGCGCGGAGATGGAGCGCGCGATGGAATTGTCGCTGCGCTGGGCCGAGCGCTGCCGTGCCGCCTTCAAGGATGCGGGGCGCCGCGCGCTGTTCGGCATCGTGCAGGGCGGCGACGACATGCGGCTGCGCGCCAAGTCGGCGGCCGAACTGCAGACTATCGGCTTCGACGGCTATGCCGTGGGCGGCCTCGCCGTGGGCGAGCCGCAAGAGGTGATGTTCCGCGTACTCGATGAGGTGGTGCCGCAATTGCCCGCCGACAGGCCGCACTACCTGATGGGCGTAGGCAAGCCCGACGATATCCTTGGCGGCATCCAACGCGGCATCGACATGTTCGACTGCGTGCATCCGACCCGCGCCGGGCGGCATGGACACGTCTATACGCGCCACGGTGTCATCAACCTGAAAAACGCCCGTCATAAAGACGATCCGCGGCCGCTCGACGAAACCTCGCCCAACCGCAACTGCCGGCGGTTCTCGCGGGCCTATCTGCACCATCTGGTAAGGACGGAAGAAATTCTCGGCGCCATGATCCTTTCGCAGATCAATCTCGCCTATTATCAAGAGCTGGTCGGGGGCGCACGCGAGGCCATCGCCGCCGGCCGCATGGACGACTACGCCGCCGAAACCCGCGCCGGATGGGCCGCGGGCGATCTGCCACCACTTTGAGCCAATGGGGATTTTCATGGCCAAATCCGGACGCAAGCAAGGGTTCGAAACACTGGCGGCGCACAGGAAGCGCCTCGAAAAGACGACGCTGCGCGAACTGTTCAAGGACGATCCGCAGCGCTTCTCGCGCTTTTCGGCCAAGGCCGGCGACATCCTGCTCGATTATTCAAAGAACCGCATCGACGAAGACGTGATGGCGGCGCTGTTCCACTTCGCCCGCGCGGTGGACGTGGAAGGCCGGCGCGACGCCATGTGGGGCGGCCAGCACATCAATGTCAGCGAAGACCGCGCCGTCGAGCACATGGCGCTGCGCTACCAGGGCAGCGACCCGGTGATGGTGGACGGCAAGGACGTGATGCCGGACGTGCGCGAAACGCTGGCGCGCATGCGGACCTTTTCCGACCAGATACGCAACGGTGACGTGCGCGGCGCTACGGGCGAAACCTTCACCGACGTCGTCAATATGGGCATCGGCGGCTCGGACCTCGGCCCATCCATGGTGACGCTGGCGCTCGAGCCCTATACGCGGGCCGACCTGCGCGCCCATTACGTTTCCAATGTCGACGGCGCGCATCTGTACGATACGCTGAAGCATCTGGACCCCAAGCGGACGCTGTTCATCGTCGCCTCGAAAACCTTCACCACCGACGAGACGATGACCAATGCCAATTCAGCGCGCAAATGGCTGGCGGAAGCTTTGGGCGATGCGGCGGTGAGCGATCATTTCGCGGCGCTTTCGACCAACCTGCCGGCCTGTGACGCCTTCGGCATCCGTTCCGACCGCATCTTCGGCTTCTGGGACTGGGTGGGCGGCCGCTATTCGGTTTGGGCCGCCATCGGCCTGCCGGTGGCGATCGCCGTCGGCTTCGACAATTTCGAGCGGTTCCTCAAGGGGGCCGCGGCTATGGACCAGCATTTCCTGACCACGCCCCTGGAGAGCAACCTGCCGGTGATCATGGGCATGATCGGCGTGTGGTATCGCAACATCTGGAATTTTGCGACGCATGCGGTAATCCCCTACGACCAGCGCCTGAGCCGCTTCACCGCCTACCTGCAGCAGCAGGACATGGAATCGAACGGCAAATCGGTGACCCTCCACGGCAAACCGGTTTCATGGCGGACCGGCCCGGTCGTGTGGGGCGAGCCGGGCACGATCGGCCAGCACTCGTTCTTCCAGCTGATCCACCAGGGGACCGACGTCATTCCGCTGGATTTCCTCATCGCGGCCAATCCGCAGGAGAGCATGCCGCCGCATCACGCCAAGCTGGTCGCCAACGTTTTGGCGCAGTCGGAAGCGCTGATGCTCGGCAAGACCGAGGACGAGGTGGTTGCCGAACTCAAGGCGCAGGGCCTCGACAAGGCAAAGATCAAGGAACTGACGCCGCACAAGCTGTTTCCGGGCAACCGGCCGTCCAACACGTTGATGTACAGCAAGCTGACCCCGGAAACGCTGGGTTCGCTGATCGCGCTCTACGAGCACAAGGTCTTCGTGCAGGGCGTGGTCTGGAACGTCGATTCCTTCGACCAGTGGGGTGTGGAACTCGGCAAGCAGCTCGCCAAGGCGCTGCTGCCGGCCGTGGAAGGCGGCTCGTCCGAAGGGCACGACAGCTCGACGCGCGGGCTGCTCGCCTACTTCCACGAGCTCAAGTCACAATGACGATCACCACCGAGGAAGAACTTGAACGGCTGAAGGCGATCGGACGGATCGTCGCCCGGACGCTGGAAGCGATGGCCGCGGCGCTGCGGCCGGGCATGACCACGGGCGAGCTCGATGAGATCGGGGCACGCCTGCTGGCGGAAGCCGGCGCACGCTCGGCGCCGCAGGTGAGCTACGATTTCCCCGGCGCCACCTGCATCAGCGTCAACGAGGAAGTGGCGCATGGTATTCCCGGCGATCGCGTCATCGCGGCGGGCGATCTGGTGAACATCGACGTTTCGGCGGAAAAGGACGGCGTTTTCGCCGACATGGGTGCGTCCTACCCCGTGCCGCCGGTGACGGACGTGGTGGAACGGCTCTGCCGCGACGGGCGCAAGGCGATGTGGGCGGGAATCCGCGCCGTGCGCTCCGGCAGTTCGCTGGGCGAGATCGGCGATGCCATCGGCAAGTTCGCCAAGAAGGGCAATTACACGCTGATCCGCAACCTCGCGAGCCACGGCGTCGGCGACAGCCTGCACGACGAGCCCGGCGAAATCCCGACCTGGCCGGACCGCTCCGAGCGGCGGCGCATCCCCGAGGGGCTGGTTTTCACCATCGAGCCGTTCCTGTCGCTGGGTGCGCGCCTGGCGGTGGAAAAGGGGCAGGGCGATGAATGGACGCTGCTGAGCGAGCCGCGGGCGCTGACGGTACAATACGAGCACACGATCGTCGCGACGCGCCGCGGCCCTGTCGTGGTTACCCTGCCGAACTGAGGTCGTTCAGGCCCATGACGAGGCCGCGCCGGGAGTACGACGTCCTGTCCGCCGGCATAGGTCTTGCCGCTCCACACATGCACCCTTTCAGCGCCGACTGGCAGATAAACGGCGCGTTCGGTCTCTCCGGCGTGCCAGACGGGCGCCACCAGTAGGTCGAGGCCGTAGAGGTAGGCGTCCTGCACGGCATAGGTCTTGCGGTCGGCCTCGAAGTGCAGGAACAGCGGCCGCTGCACGGGCAGGCCGGTTTCCACCGCTTCGTCCAAGAGGGCGCGCAGGTAAGGCGAAAGATGCACATAGATGGCCGTCATGCGGGCGAAGTGCCCAGCACGTCGGGGTCGCCGTCGATCTGCAGATTGTCCTTGGGACGATTGCCCTCGTGGGTGCGCGTGACCGGCGTGAAGGCCGCCATTTCGGTCCAGCGCATGATGAGCTCGGCTGTCCGCACGTTGCCGAAAAGGCTCGTATAGCCGCCGATGTCGGAGTGATGGTAGGCGTTGCCGACCAGCCCCGACGACAGCGCACCGCAGATGACGGAGACGAGGCCGTCGTGGCGGGAAAAATCGACCGACTGGTCACCGCCCCAGAGTAGCGGGCAGATGGCGCCGACGCAGCTATAGCCGGGCGCGCATGAAGAACAGCGCTTCGCCGATCTGCTTGCGGCTGGCGACGGCGGGGGCGTTGACCTCGGCCCACAGGACCGGCCAGGCATTGTGCATGAGGCGTGGGTCGGAACAGGTGTGCAGATGCACGTCGATCGGCAGGTACTCGCCGAAATCGACCATCCAGCCGGACAGGCCGATATCGAGCATGTTCTGGCCGATCACCCGCTCGGCGAACCAGTTCGCCGCATCGGGATTGGTGAAATCGACGACGCCGCAATCGAACTCGCCGAAATCGACCAGTGCCGTCCGGCCTTCGGCGTCGGTGGCGAAATAGCCCGCTGCGTCGCCTTTCTGGAAGAGGGCGCCGTCGGCGCAGAGGTAGGGGTTGACGTAGCCGAGAAAGCGGATGCCCTGTTGACGCAGTTCGGCAATGCGGCCGGCAAGGCCGGGATAGCGGACCTCGCTCGCCTGCCAGTCCCAGAACAGGCGCGTGCCGAACGACGTGTTGCGCACCCCGCCCAATCCTCGCACCAGAGGCCCGAGACCTTGACCCCCGCGGCGCGAATGCGCTCTGGCCTGCCCTATGAGGTGGTCCGGTTTCAGTCTTAATGGACGATCGGCTTTCTGGCCATTGCCTGTGCAGATGGTGGTGCCGATCCACGGGTTGGCGCAGGCCAGACAACGGCCTCCGGTGC
>Ga0164243_10000549_pt1 | contig 68390 bp, 61 predicted proteins | sample OricompcompostOP_FD_108781 | JGI IMG/M metagenome (GOLD analysis project Ga0164243, IMG submission 108781) | Organic Plus compost microbial communities from Emeryville, California, USA - Original compost - Organic plus compost (OP) | ecosystem: Engineered > Solid waste > Mixed feedstock >... | reverse complement strand
TTATCTGCTGGAACTAAACCATCCAGGCTTAGCTCGTAAAATAGTTGTGGGGTAAATTCTTTTCGTCCTTGCATACAGCAAGATACAAATTTTATTTATATTTGGGTTGTGCAACAAGCACAATGGTTTGGGAAAAGTTGATGCTTATGGAGATAAAGAAACTATTTTAATTTTACCGCTTATTGCAACCTTATTGTTTATAATGATGAGTATATTTTCAAAATTCCCTCACACTTTTAATTACAGTGTAGAAATCACAAAAGAAAATGCAGAAAAACAGTATAGAAATGCAATTAATTTAATTCGTTTGTTAAAAATTGCAGTCCTTTTAATTTTCATTTTTATCAATTACAAAACCATACAAATTGCTTTAGAAAAGAATAAAAGCCTGGGTATTTGGTTTTTACCAATTACTATACTTTTTTTCATTATCTTGGTTGGATACAACCTTTATAAAACATATAAAATCAATCAAAAACCCAAATTATAAAATAATAAAACTATGAACACTATTTTAGAATACTGCAACCAAATGCTGCTTTGCGTAGGCATTCTTTTTATACTTGCCGGAGCAATCTTATATGTTTTTCCTCCTAAAAAAATAAATGGTTTGTATGGATACAGAACAGGATCATCAATGGAAAATCAGCAGAAATGGGATTTTGCTCAAAAATACAGTGCCAAAATAATGATGCTAACAGGATTGATTTTCACTTTTTTATCACCAACAAAAGGATTGTTTAAAACCAATGAAAGTACCGATTTAGTAATAGGTATGTTTGTTATGATTATCAGCAGTATTTTAATGATTGTGGTTGTTGAAAAGGCTTTAAGAAAGATTGAATAAGTAAATCAACACACAGTTTGTCACGCTGTAAGCATCTTTTAAATTCCTACGGAATGACCAATAGTACACGTTTACCAAATAATTAAACAACTAAACAATCAACAATCCAAAATCTCGTAGTTGTTCGCCTTGTTTTGAAAAGATAAACGGTTCAAAATCTTGTCGGGTTAGGGCTTCAAAACTCTGTTTCATTTGACCGTAAGACAAAACACCTTTAGGATTTTGTTTTAAATCATCCAAAAATTGTTGCAACCACTCGCCTATTTCTAAATCAACTTCTACTTCTAAAACATCATATTTAGAATGAAGGGTTACTCGGGCTTTTTCAAACGACTTTCCCTTTTTTGTTTTGGTAAAAGGTTTCACAACCGGCGAGCTTCCCAGCCAAACTACTTTTTGTGTGTTTTTATATGTTGGAAAAGGTTCATTTTCCAATACAGAAACTATATAATCAGGAGCTATTTTCGTTTTCGGAACTTTAAAATCAAACCATTCTTGTAATGGAAAATCAAAGCACAAACCGTGCATATAATTGAACAATGATTTTTTCAATCCGAAAGAAAATTTGCCATGTAACGCACCTGATTTTTCTTTGTGAACCAAATCGTTGTTTGCAAATGAACCTGTTTCTTTTGTTAAATTAATCACATCAAACGCTTCCGGATCTAATCCCACAGGACTGTGAGCCGTCATTGCAAATTGATGCCAGAACCCCGATTGCATAATGCCGACTTCAAACATCTGACGCACCATTTCAAGTGAGTCAATGGTTTCCTGAGCCGTTTGTGTTGGAAATCCATACATTAAATACGCGTGAACCATTATTCCGGCTTCGGTAAAATTACGGTTCACCCGTGCTACCTGCTCTACCGTAACACCTTTATCTATTAATTTCAATAATCGATCCGATGCTACTTCTAATCCGCCCGAAACGGCGATACAGCCCGAAGCTTTTAACAATCGACATAAATCTAACGTAAAATTCTTCTCAAAACGAATATTTGTCCACCACGAAACGGTTAACTTGCGTTTAATGATTTCAATAGCCACTTCGCGCATTAGTGCAGGCGGTGCTGCTTCGTCAACAAAATGGAAACCGGTGGTGCCTGTGGTGGCAATTAACTGTTCCATTCGATCTACAATTTCTTTAGCCGCAATAGGTTCATAAATTTTTATATAATCTAACGAAATATCACAAAAGGTACATTTACCCCAATAACAACCGTGTGCCATTGTTAATTTGTTCCATCTGCCATCGCTCCACAAACGATGCATGGGATTTACCACCTCGATTACCGAAATATATTGATTGAGATCGATGTCAGAATAATCTGGGCAACCTATTTCGCTTTGCTTGTAATCTTTAATTAACGGATTATTGAGGAATTTTACTTGGTCATTTTCTAAAACAAAAGTCCGTTTTAATTCCGATTGAGGAATTTTATTAGTTACAAATTTAATCAGCTGTTCTGTGGGTGCTTCACCATCGTCTAAATTGATAAAATCAAAAAATTCAAACACACGCACATCAGAAACAGAACGCAATTCGGTATTGGGGAATCCGCCACCCATTACAATTTTAATATTCGGATAATGTTGTTTGATATATTGTGCACAACGAAACGCACTGTACAAATTGCCTGGAAACGGAACCGAAAAACCGACGATTTTAGGATTTGTTTTTTGAATCAAATCCTTTAATAATTTTAAGGTTATTTGATCGATATAAGTTGGATCTTCATTTAATTTTTGATATAATTCGTCAAACGAATTTGCGGATCTGCCTAAACGTTCTGCATATCGGCTAAAACCAAAATTTTCATCTACCGTTTCAATAATCAAATCAGAAATATCTTCTAAATACAAGGTAGCATAATGCTTGGCTTTATCCTGAGATCCCATAGATCCAAATGCCCAATCTAAGTCATCTAAATGAGAAAAACGAGAAGCTTGGGGCAAAAAATCATCGTGAACAATTGCATTTGCCAGTGTGGGATTTTTTCCTTGTAAAAAAGAAATCACCGCATCGACAGATTGTACATAATTATCCTTTAACGCCACGATTCGCTGTGCGTTTTCACCTAATTCAAACGCATTATTATCTATATACTCAAACAAATTCTGCAAGCCTTTTTTTGAAAATAGTTCTAAAATCACTTCCATTCCCAAATCAGACTGATAGGAAGAAATATTTTTTGTATTCAAAAATCCCTTCAAGTAAACTGTGCCCGGATAAGGTGTGTTTAACTGTGTAAAAGGCGGCGTTATAAGTAAGATTTGCGTTTCCAAACAATGCGATTTCTGGCAAAAATACAATTTAGTTATGACATTAAATATCAACATTTCTTTAACTGAAAAAGATTGTTCCAATTAGCGCATATTTGTTAACTTTGAAAAAATCAAAAATAAACTATGTTTTCAATCCCCTATTCACAAACGGGCTATTTTTCAAAACTTATGATCGATTATCTAAATCAAGACAATCGGTTAACTTCATTATACAACCGTTTTTCTACGTTAGAAAATTTTAAATATCAGATCGAAGAAAAAAAACAGTCATTCAGCATTGAAAAACGCAAGATATTGGTTGAACAGCTACTATCACAATACCAATTAGTTGACACTTCAGATTTGACTTTACAAAACATTCAACATCTTGAAAACGAAAATTCGTTTACCATTGTTACCGGTCATCAACTGAATTTGTTTACCGGACCTTTGTATTTTTTATACAAAATTATTTCTGTAATTAATTTGTGTAAGGAATTAAAAAAGACTTATCCTGAACAAAATTTTGTACCTGTTTATTGGATGGCTACCGAAGATCACGATTTTGAAGAAATAAACTATTTTAATTTCAACCGGATCAAATTCCACTGGAATAAAGAAGCTTCAGGACCTGTGGGGCGATTAAACACCGATGGTCTAGAAGCTGTTTTTGAACATTTTAAACAACATCTTCCGTTAGGAAACAATGCTAAAAAATTGGCGGATTTATTTGAGAAAGCTTATTTACAACACGATAATTTAACCGATGCCACCCGATTTTTAGCTAACGAATTGTTTAAAAACGAAGGTTTGGTTATTATTGACGGAGATGACGCCCAATTAAAAAAATTATTTACACCTCACATAAAAGAAGAGTTGTTACACCAATCTGCTATTAAAGAAGTAGAAAAATCTTATTCTGTTTTAAACGATTATTTGATTCAGGTTAATCCGCGCGAAATCAATCTGTTTTATATAGAAAACAATTTGAGAGAACGCATTGTGTTTGAAGAGCATCAATACAAAGTCTTAAATACGGATTTAAAATTCAGTCGGGAAGAGATTTTAGATTTAGTTGATTCCAATCCTGAAAAATTCAGTCCAAATGTCATTTTACGACCGCTGTATCAAGAAGTTATTTTACCCAATTTATGTTATATCGGCGGTGGCGGTGAACTGGCATATTGGCTGGAATTGAAAAAAGTATTCGAACTGCATCATACAACTTTCCCTCTGTTGTTGTTGAGAAACTCGGTTTTATTAGCAACTGAAAAACAAAATAACAAACGAGAAAAATTAGACCTAACATGGGAAGAATTATTCTTAAAAACACAACCATTCACCCAAAAGAAAACACACGATTTATCAGAAAAAGCATTTGATTTTGATCAACAAAAAGCTTTTTTAAGAAAACAATTTAACGATTTGGTAGCGTTAACCCAAAAAACACATCCTTCATTTCTGGGTGCCGTAAAAGCGCAAGAACAAAAGCAAATCAAAGGGTTAGAAAATTTAGAAAAGCGTTATTTTAAAGCCGAACGATTAAAAAATCAAGACGAATTAGAACGAATGCTTGATTTAAAAATTGCACTGTTTCCTAATAATAGTTTGCAAGAACGCGTGGATAATTTTTCTACATTATACACAGAATTTGGTCAGGAAATGATTGATATTTTGCTTGAAAAGTTAAATCCATTAGATCAAAATTATTCGATTATAACATTATAAAAGGAATCTTGAAGGTTTCTTTTTTGTTTACCAAGATGCATTTCTGATTCACAGTAAATAAATATACAAAAATATTATGCATGCATAATATTTTTGTATATTTACCTATCAACCAAATAGTAAAGTATGAACTATTCACAAAAAATGTTACGCAACGACGCATTAAACGATAAAGTAATTATTGTAACCGGTGGCGGCAGTGGTTTGGGCAAAGCCATGACCACCTATTTTTTAGAATTAGGTGCCAAAGTAGCCATTACGTCCCGCGATTTAGAAAAATTAAAAACTACTGCCCAAGAATTAGAAGATCAAACCGGCGGAAAATGCCTGCCGATTGCTTGTGATGTACGTCATTACGATCAAGTAGAAAATATGTTGCACATGGTGTTGGACACTTTTGGTAAAGTAGATATATTAGTCAACAATGCTGCCGGAAATTTCATTTCACCTACCGAACGCTTATCTGCAAATGCGTTTGATACCATTATTGATATTGTACTAAAAGGTAGTAAAAACTGTACATTAGCCTTAGGAAAACATTGGATTGACCAAGGCGAAAAGAACAAAACCGTACTAAATATTGTTACAACGTATGCCTGGACAGGCTCGGCTTATGTGGTACCAAGTGCAACAGCGAAAGCAGGTGTATTGGCAATGACGCGAAGCTTAGCGGTAGAATGGGCAAAGTACGGCATTAGGATGAATGCTATTGCTCCAGGTCCATTTCCAACTAAAGGGGCTTGGGACCGACTGCTTCCCGGAGATTTGAAAGACCAGTTTGATCTTTCTAAACAAGTCCCATTACGACGTGTGGGCGAACATCAGGAATTAGCTAATTTAGCTGCTTATTTGGTTTCCGATTTTTCAGCATACATCAACGGTGAAGTCATTACCATTGATGGCGGTGAATGGCTGCAAGGTGCCGGACAATTTAATCTATTAGAGCAAATCCCTAAAGAATTGTGGGATACCTTAGAACAAATGATTAAAGCAAAAGGGAGTAAGTAACCTAATGCTTTTTCGTTTATGTTTTATTAATTTTGCCGATGATAAAATGAATGCTTAAAAATGCAAGACACTTACAAAACGATAGATCAGCCGGGCGAAGAAGTTTTATTTAAAGAAAAGAACAGTAAATTCTTCGGTTATACTTTTCCGGTACAGTCTGAAGAAGAAGTGAAAACAATTTTAGATCAAGTTAAAAAGCAACATTTTTCTGCACGCCATTGGTGCTATGCGTATCAAATTGGTACAAAAAATAAAATCTATCGTGCAAATGACGATGGCGAGCCCAACAATAGTGCGGGTATGCCTATTTACGGACAAATTCAATCGTTTGACGTAACCAATATTTTAGTGGTTGTGGTTCGTTATTTTGGCGGCGTTAAATTAGGTGTTGGCGGATTGGTAACTGCTTATAAAACCGCTGCACAAATGGCATTAGAAGAATCTGAAATCATCGAAAAAACGATTAATTCACATTTTTTGATTCGTTTTGATTATAAAAATATGAACAAGGTTATGCGTGTGATTAAAGAGAAAAACATCAATATTGTCAACCAAACCCTTGAATTGGATTGTTTGATTGAAATTTTATGCCGGATTTCTCAAAAAGATGAAATCTTCAATGCTTTTAACCAGATTTTTGAAGTCTCAATCAATGAAAAAGAAGATTAAGTTTTCATCTTAATAGATTTACCACCACTACACAGATTAAATTATTTATTGGTTGATAAATCTAAAACTGAATAAATAGTATCTGACCCTTATAAATAAAACATTTGCTGTTTGTTTAAATGAATCTCTGAATTTTTAGCTATTTCGGTTAATCATATTTAAAATTTAACAATTGTTCTTCCATCAACATTCTAAAAGCATCTGATTTTAAATTGGTTTGGTCATCAATAAAATTAATCATCTGCAAAGCGAAATATGGAGCTTTTTCTTTTGGTAATTTATAGTTTTCATACAAATAATCAGCCGAATAAGCGTCTAAAAAACGGTTCATTGCATCAATTTCCCGTTCTATTGAAAGAGCTTTTTTGTTCGCTTTTGATCTACCCGAAAGCTTGTTAACCAAACCATCTAATTTTATATTTCCCGTAGCAGAATAATTATCCTTATAAGTGATTTGATTGTCTTTTTTGACAGCCCGTTCTGCTTTGGTATATTTCTGCCCGGAATCTAATCCCAATTTATTATTCAGATTGGTATATTCAATTTCTATTTCGTCTAAAACCGTTGATTCGGTTAATAAAATATTCAAGCTTTTCCTGTCAATCGTTTTTTGCGAGACTTCAATGGTTTCTACCAAATTGTCATTAATAAAAAATGTTAATCTGTCATTTGCTTTCAACTGAAAGGTTTTATAAACATTTTGTCCTAATTTTTCAGTAGGTTGGTTATTATGTTGAATCGAAATTACATCTTTTTCAACAGGTTTATACAAGCGAGCTTTGACGGCGACAGGAGTTTGTGCCATAAAAACGGTTGAGTAAAACAAACATATCAATACAATAAACTTTTTCATAATCATAATTTTAATAAAAGTTACGATTTAAAGTTTACTTGGAAAAATGATTATTGAGTTTTAACAAATTATCCGTTGATTAATTTTTCTAAATAATCAGGTACCGCAACCGGACGTTTTGTTTCCATATCAACAAACACTAAAACAGTATGTGCCGTTGTTAATAAGTCGCCCTGTTGGTTAGTGATTTCATAGTCAAATTCAATCTTCACTCCACCTAAATATTTTAGTTTGGTTGTAACAGTTAGTTCATCGTCATATACCGCCGGTTTTCTGTAGTTCATGCTCAATGAAACCACCGGAAGCATGATTCCGCTTTTTTCAAGCTCTTTATATGAAACCCCTTTATTTCTAAGCCATTCCACGCGTCCCATTTCAAAGTATTGTGCATAATTTCCGTGATAAACCACGCCCATTTGGTCGGTTTCTGCGTAACGAACGCGTATGTTAATTTTGTGTTGTTGCATAAAAATTAAATTACAAAATTTTATATTTAAAATAAATATCTACTTACAATTTTATTTCTAAAAATCAAATAGCAAAATCATTTTTTTTGACAATTTTTATTCACATATTTGTAAATGTAAATGTATTCTAATTAGCTCTATTAAAACACTATTATCTCTAAAAAAATGCTTGATTATACACAAGAAACCGCAATATCTGTTTGGAATCGTTGTCTTCAGTTTATTAAAGACAACATTGGCGACCAGGCGTTCAGAACCTGGTTTGAACCCATTGAGGCTATTGAGTTGGCAGAAAATGCTTTGTACATTCAAGTTCCCAGTAAATTCTTCTATGAATTTTTAGAAGAACATTATGTAAAGGTATTAAAATCTGCATTGACTAAAGAGCTTGGTTCTAAAGCAAAGTTAGTATATAAAGTAAAAATGGAAAATACTTCGGGAAAGAAACAACCTTTTACCGAACAATTACCTAGTACTCAGAGAGAACCTGTTAAAACGCAGGAATTAGATGTTCCTGTACAAACAAAAAATCCTGAATTAAAAAATCCGTTTATCATTCCGGGCATCAGAAATGTTAAAATTGAATCACAGTTAAATTCAAACTATAGTTTTGATAATTTCCTGGAAGGCGAATCGAACCGTTTGGCACGTAATGCCGGTATGGCTGTTGCCAATAAACCGGGAGGAACCGCTTTTAATCCACTGTTGATTTATGGTGGTGTGGGCTTGGGAAAAACCCATTTGGCACATGCAATCGGAGTTGAAATAAAAGACAAACATCCCGAAAAAACAGTTTTGTATATTTCTGCCGAAGTATTTATGCAGCAATATACCGATTCGGTTAGAAAACAAACCCGTAACGATTTTATCTATTTTTATCAATTGATTGATGTGTTAATTGTTGATGATATTCAGTTTTTAGCAGGAAAATCGGGCACTCAAGATGTATTTTTCCATATTTTTAATTATTTGCACCAGAACGGAAAACAGGTAATTTTAACTTCTGACAAAGCCCCTGTTGATATGCAGGATATTGAACAACGTTTATTATCGCGTTTTAAATGGGGATTGTCTGCCGAAATTATGCATCCCGATTTTGAAACCCGTGTAAATATTTTGAAAAATATCTTATATCGAGATGGTGTTGAAATGCCTAACGATGTGGTGGAATATGTTGCTAAAAATGTAAAAACAAATGTTCGCGAATTAGAAGGAGCCATTATTTCGTTAATTGCACAATCATCTTTCAATAAAAAAGAAGTAACTATTGATTTAGCGAAAAACGTGATTGAAAAATTTGTTAAAAATGTACGCAAAGAAATTTCTATAGATTATATTCAAAAAATAGTATCCGATTATTTTGAATTGGATATTGATACGCTTTGTTCAAAATCGCGTAAAAGAAATATTGTACAGGCACGCCAATTGGCTATGTTTTTCGCAAAAAAATATACCAAATCATCGTTGGCAAATATCGGTTCTCAAATTGGAAGCCGCGATCACGCAACCGTATTGCACGCTTGTAAAACAGTAGATAATTTATTAGAAACCGATAAAGAATTCAAAGCTCATTTTGAGGACATCAACAAAAAGCTTTCCATGTAATGACAAAAATTTTAATGGTTTGTTTAGGGAACATTTGCCGGTCGCCTTTAGCTGAAGGTATTTTAAAATCAAAAGTGAACGGAGAAACCATTTTTGTAGATTCAGCGGGAACCGGAGCATGGCATTCAGGCAGCTTGCCGGATAAACGTTCTATTGCCATTGCAAAAAAATACGGAATTGATTTAACCAGTCAGCGTGCACGGATATTCTCACCAGAAGATTTTGACCATTTCGATCATATTTATGTGATGGATCAATCTAACTATAAAACCGTGTGCCGATTGGCACCAAATGAAAAAGCACTTGAAAAAGTACAATTGATTTTAAACGAAATCTACCCCGATAAAAACATGGAAGTTCCCGATCCTTATTACGGCGGCGATTCTGGTTTTGATGATGTATATCAAATGTTAAACGAGGCTTGCGAGAAGATAAAGATGAAAATTGAAAATGCTTTATAGCCGTTTCTTTAACAAAAAATCTATGACAACTTTTGGTACTTTATATTTAATTCCGGTAATGTTGGGTGACACCGTTGCCAACGAAGTTTTACCCGCAAGTGCTTTACGAGCCGTTTCACTGATTGACGATTACGTAGTTGAAAACAGTAAAGTTGCCCGCAAATTCATCAAGGCAATATGCCCTGAAAAACAACAGTCGATACTAAACTTATTTGAGCTTAACAAGCATACCGATGAAAAAGAAATCCAATCTTTTATTCAACCATTATTAGAAGGAAAAAATATGGGATTAATGAGCGATGCCGGTTGTCCTGGTGTTGCAGATCCCGGAGCTGTGGTTGTGGGTTTAGCACATCAAAAAGGAATAAAGGTTGTACCCTTAGTAGGTCCTTCATCTATTTTGCTTTCATTGATGGGTTCAGGAATGAATGGTCAATCGTTTACTTTTAACGGATACCTTCCAATCGATAAATCAGAAAAAAAGGCAATGTTAAAAAATTTAGAGAAATGGTCGTTTGAACGCAATCAATCGCAGCTTTTTATCGAAACTCCTTATCGAAACAATCAATTGATGGAAGAAATGGTCCAGGCATTACATCCTAATACCTTATTGTGTGTGGCTTGTGATTTGACGCTTCCTACAGAAATCATGCTTACCAAACCTATAAGTTTCTGGAAAAAACACAAATTGGATTTACATAAAAGACCGTGTATATTTATCCTTCATAAAAAATAGGCAAATTAATTTTGCTTATTTTTTTGCCCATATAAAAATCCTAATCGCATACGAATCAGCATTTTTTTTACAAAATTCCAGAAAAAAGTATGTTGAAAAAAAAGTGTTCCAATAACGATTAATAGTATTTTATAAACCGGTAATATTAAAATTAACGACAAAGGCCAATAAATTAATGGATGCAAACTGTCTTTTGTAATACCGATCCATTCTAAAACGGGTCTGGTTACATAAGCCGATGTACTGCCGGTTATAGCAAAAACCACTAAAATAACAATAAATTGAAAATTAGAGGTAATACCCCATTTTTCTTTTAACGATGCCATAAACACATTTTATTTCTGCAAAATTACAATTATTTAATCTAATTTTAAATTATTGACCTGCTGAAAATACAACAAATAATTATACAGCATATAATTTACTTCGTATCCATAATCAATTGATGGCTGGTAATCAATGGTATAATCAAATCCGCTTGTACCTGTTCTGCTTTTTGAATTAAAATTGTTAACCCACAATCGGTTTTTGGTTTCTAAAAAGGTTTTACTGTAATATCCCCGCGGACGAGCATTGGTTACAAACCATCGTTCAAACTGATTGTCAAAAATTACCACCTCATATTTTACTTCAGGATTGGATATTTTAACCGAACCGTTCTCAAAAACCGTTGTTCCTTTTTTATCTACATCGCTTGCATGCTTTAACGGTTTGTTTTGAGAAGAAGCACATCCAAAACAAAGAAGCATTACCCCCATCATTAATCCAATTGCTTTCATATAATCTCTTTTTCATATAAAGATATGGATTTTGTTGCTTATTTTTGTAGAAATTTATTTGAAATGATAACACAAGAACAGGTTAAAAACCTTATGAATCGCCTTGGTGCGTTAAGGAGGTATCTTTGACATCGATCAGAAATTAATCGAAATTCAAAACGAAGAAGAGAAAACATTTGCTCCCGATTTTTGGAACAACCCCAAAGAAGCAGAAATCATTGTACGCAATATCCGATCTAAAAAGAAGTGGGTTGACGGCTATGAAAACGCAAAAAATAACACCGAAGAATTACAGATTTTAATGGAGTTTTTTGCAGAGGGTGACGCTTCTGAAGATGATGTTGAAACACAGTATCAAAAAACATTTGAGCTTATAGAAGATCTTGAGTTTAGAAATATGCTTTCAGATGAAGGCGACAGTATGAGTGCCGTATTGCAGATTACTGCCGGTGCCGGCGGAACAGAGAGCTGTGACTGGGCGTCTATGTTAATGCGTATGTATTTAATGTGGGGCGAGAAAAATGGGTATAAAATAAAAGAACTCAATTTTCAGGAAGGTGATGTTGCCGGCATTAAAACGGTTACTTTAGAATTTGAAGGTGAATTTGCTTTTGGATATCTGAAAGGCGAAAATGGCGTGCATCGTTTGGTTCGTATTTCTCCTTTTGACAGCAACGCGAAAAGACACACATCCTTTGCATCCGTTTATGTATATCCTTTAGCAGATGATACCATTGAAATTGAAATCAATCCATCAGATATTTCATGGGAAACCATGCGGTCATCAGGTGCCGGAGGTCAAAATGTAAATAAAGTAGAAACAGCGGTTCGTTTACGCCACCATCCTACCGGAATCATCATTGAAAATTCAGAAACACGCTCACAGCTTGACAACAAAACCAAGGCGATGCAATTGTTAAAATCGCAATTGTATGAAATTGAATTAAAGAAACGTCAGGCAAAACGCGATGAAATTGAAGCCAATAAAATGAAAATTGAATGGGGATCACAAATACGAAATTACGTGATGCATCCTTATAAACTGGTAAAAGACGTTCGTTCACAATTTGAAACCAGCGATGTTGATAGTGTTATGAATGGCGAAATTGAACCATTTTTGAAAGCCTATTTAATGATGATGGGGCAGAAAGAGGAAAAAAATTAATTGCAATTATTCTTAAACAAACACACCCCTCTGAAAATATTTTCAGAGGGGTGTGTTTATTAATTAGCCACTTCGCTAATAAATTTTATGCGCATTAAACGGAGTTCTTCTATATCGTAATCACCATCAAATTCTTTTAAAGCTGTTTTTATCGAATCGTTTTCTGCTTCCATGAAATATTCTTTTATTTCATCTTGCTGATCCTCATCTAAAACATCTTCAATCCAGTAATCGATATTCAATTTCGTGCCGGAATAAACAATTTGTTCCATTTCTTTCAACAATGCGTCCATATCCAAGCTTTTTGCCGCTGCAATATCTTCTAAAGACAACTTACGATCGACACTTTGAATGATAAATAATTTTAAGGCTGAGTTTGCTCCTGTTGATTTTACCACTAAATCGTCCGGACGAATGATGTCATTTTCTTCAACATACCTGCTAATTAGATCAATAAAATCTTTACCGTATTTTTTAGCTTTCCCCTCGCTGACTCCGTGAACGTTTGCTAGCTCATCTAATTTTACAGGATATTTCAATGCCATATCTTCTAAAGATGGATCCTGAAAAACTACAAACGGCGGAACTTCCATTTTTTTAGCAACTTTCCGACGTAAATCTTTTAGCATTGACACCAAAATTTCATCAGCAACATTTGATGATTTTGCATTGATTATGATGTTTTCATCTTTTGAATCATCATAATTATGATCTTCGGTCATCATAAAAGAAGTTGGTTTTTTAAGAAAACCTTCTCCTTCTTTCGTGATTTTTAGCACACCATAACTTTCTATATCTTTTGATATTAAACCTGATACTAATACCTGGCGGATTAATGCCATCCAGTATCTATCATCAAAATCTTTACCTTTTCCAAAAATAGGTTGTACGTCGGTTTTATATGATTTTATCACGGCATTAATTTTACCCAATAACGTGAGAACAATTTCTTTTGACTTATAAATCTGTTTGGTTTCTTTGATGGTTTTCAATAAAAGGACCACCTGGTCTTGTGCTTCTGATTTCGATTTTGGATTACGAGAATTATCGTCCATATCGGCACCTTCACCGTTTATTTCGTCAAACTCTTCACCAAAATAATGAAGCAGAAATTTACGACGTGACATAGAGGTTTCAGAATATGCAACAACTTCTTGTAACAACGCATAACCTATTTCTTGTTCGGCAAGTGGTTTACCTGCCATAAATTTTTCTAATTTTTCTATATCCTTATAGGCATAATAAGCCAAACAATATCCTTCACCTCCATCACGGCCCGCACGGCCAGTTTCCTGATAATAACTTTCTAATGATTTGGGTATATCGTGATGAATTACAAAACGTACATCGGGTTTGTCGATCCCCATTCCAAAAGCAATGGTTGCCACCACAACATTTACATCTTCCATTAAGAACATGTCCTGATGTTTGGCACGTGTTTTTGCATCTAACCCCGCGTGGTATGCGACAGCCGAAATTCCGTTTACTTGTAAAACCTGAGTAATTTCTTCCACTTTTTTACGGCTTAAACAGTAAATAACACCTGATTTTCCTTTAAACTGATTGATGAATTTAATAATATCAGATTCTACATTTTTTGTCTTAGGGCGCACTTCGTAATACAAATTAGGTCGATTAAAAGACGCCTTAAACACATTAGCATCAGGAATTTCAAGGTTTTTTAATATATCTTCCTGAACTTTTGGAGTAGCGGTTGCTGTTAAACCAATTATTGGAATATCGCCTAATTTTCTAATGATATTTCGTAGATTTCTGTATTCTGGTCTAAAATCATGCCCCCATTCAGAAATACAATGTGCTTCGTCAATAGCAATGAACGATAAAGGAACCGAATTTAAAAATTCTACGTATTCTTCTTTAGTCAACGATTCAGGGGCAACGTATAACAGTTTGGTGATTCCATTTTTTATATCGTCTTTAACCTGTGCAATTTCTGTTTTTGTTAATGAAGAATTCAGTACGTGTGCTATTCCAATTTCATTTGATAAGCCCCTTACCGCATCTACCTGATTTTTCATTAAAGCAATAAGCGGAGAAACAACAATTGCTGTACCTTCTAAAACCAATGCCGGCAATTGATAACAAAGTGATTTACCACCACCGGTAGGCATAATAACAAAAGTGTTATTTCCGTAGATAATACTGTTAACTACCTGTTCTTGTAGTCCTTTGAACTGACTGAATCCGAAATATTTCTTTAATTCTTTATGTAAGTCAATTTCGATTGATTTCATGTTTTTAATTGTGCGATTTTACCTAAATTTGCAATCATAAAGATATACAAATCTTTTAGTTTTAGCAAAGTTTACATAACACGATTGTATTTTGAACACTAATTTTAACATATTAAATATTGCAAAAGAAACTTTAAAAGCTGAGAGTGATGCTATTACAAAGGCTATCGAGTTTTTAAATGATGATTTTATAAAATCGGTTGAGGCAATATTTAACACAAAAGGCAGATTAATTATTACCGGAATTGGCAAAAGTGCACACATTGGTCAAAAAATTGTAGCCACATTAAACTCTACTGGTACTCCATCATTGTTTTTACATGCGGCAGAAGCCGTTCACGGTGATTTAGGGATCATTACTAAAGACGATACTATTCTATGTATTTCTAAAAGCGGCAACAGTCCGGAAATCAAAATTTTGGTTCCGCTTTTAAAACGCGATGGCAATATTTTAATAGGAATGACTGGTAATGCATCTTCTTTTTTAGGGAAAAATTCCGATTTCATCATTAATGCTTTTGTAGAAAAAGAGGCTGACCCCAACAATTTGGCCCCAACCACAAGTACAACTGTTCAGTTGGCATTGGGCGATGCCTTAGCTGTTGCTTTAATTGAAATGAAGAAATTTACAGCAAACGATTTTGCTAAATTTCACCCTGGTGGTGCATTGGGGAAAAAACTGTTGTTACGGGTTAAGGATATATTAGACAAAAACAACAAACCCGCAGTAAATACTTCTTCAACTATTAAAGAAGTTATTTTTGAAATTTCAAACAAGCGTTTAGGTGTAACTGCGGTATTGGAAGAAAACGAGATTAAAGGTATTATTACCGATGGCGATATTCGCAGAATGCTTGAAAAAACTACCGAGTTATCTACCATAACTGCTAAAGACATCATGACCAAAAATCCTAAGACCATAGATGTTAATTCTAAGGTTGAAGAGGCTTTAAACATCATGGAATCGTTTCAAATTACACAACTTGTGGTTACTAACAACAATATATATGCGGGTATTATTCATTTACACGATATATTAAAAGAAGGAATTGTTTCGTGAAAAATAATAAAACCAATAAAGAAATGTCATTCTTAAACCATTTAGAGGAATTAAGATGGCTTTTAGTACGCAGCTGCATTGCTATTTTAATAGCATCGGTAATTGCTGTTTTTTTTAACGAATTTATTTTTGATGTCATTATTTTTGGTCCCAAAAATGGTGATTTTGTAACCTATCAATTTTTCTGCGAACTTGCACAGAAGTATGACTTAGACCAATCGTTCTGTAACAGTGAATTACCCTTTGTAATTCAAAACCGGGCAATGGAAGGACAATTATCAGTGATGATCTGGACGTGTATCAGTGCCGGTTTTATCATTGCTTTTCCTTTTATATTGTGGGAATTTTGGAAATTCATCAGTCCGGCACTGTATCAAAAAGAACGCAAATATGCCAAATTATTCATCTTTGTATCAAGCATCCTATTCTTTTTAGGGGTGATTTTTGGATACTTTGTATTGGTTCCTTTGTCCATCAATTTTTTAGCCAATTTTACCATTAGCAGCATTGTAGAAAATCAAATCGATATTAATTCGTATATTAGTCTTGTTAAAACCACGTCGCTTGCTACCGGTTTGGTTTTTGAATTGCCAATTATCATTTTCTTTTTAACTTATTTGGGCTTAATTACCGATAAGTTTTTAAAAGAATATCGCCGATATGCTTATGTTTTGATATTAATTGTAGCTGCCATTGTAACTCCGCCGGATGTTATAAGTCAAACTATTGTGTCAATTCCGTTGGTTATTTTATATGAATGTAGTATTATTGTTGCAAAAATAATTACGAAACGTAACATCGAAAAAGAGAAACAGGCAGCCACAATAAACAAGTAACCTAATGAAGTTAAGAGCCGATAATTTAATTAAAACATATAAAGGACGGAAAGTTGTAAAAGGTATTTCGGTTGAAGTAAATCAGGGCGAAATTGTGGGGTTGTTGGGTCCAAATGGTGCCGGAAAAACAACATCGTTTTATATGATTGTGGGATTGGTTAAACCCAATTCGGGCAACATTTATTTAGATAATCTCAACATAACAAACTATCCCATGTACAAACGTGCCCAAAACGGTATTGGTTATCTGGCACAAGAAGCATCGGTTTTTAGAAAATTAAGTATCGAAGATAACATTCTTTCTGTATTACAACTTACCAAACTTTCTAAAAAAGAGCAAGAAGCTAAAATGGAATCGCTTATTGATGAATTTAGCTTACAGCACATTAGAACCAATCGCGGAGATTTACTTTCAGGTGGTGAACGCAGGCGAACAGAAATTGCTCGTGCATTAGCAACCGATCCAAAATTTATTTTATTAGACGAGCCTTTTGCAGGAGTTGATCCTGTTGCTGTTGAGGACATTCAAAGAATTGTAGCTCAGTTAAAAAACAAAAACATCGGTATTTTAATTACCGACCACAACGTACAGGAGACGTTAGCCATCACCGATAAGACTTATTTAATGTTTGAAGGCGGTATCCTTAAGGCCGGAATCCCTGAAGATTTAGCCGAAGACGAAATGGTAAGGAAAGTGTATTTAGGACAGAATTTTGAATTGAGAAAAAAGAAATTAGAATTTTAGTTTTAATTAAAATAAAAAAACAATAGTTTTGCAGAACCAAAAAAACTTTAAGAAAACTTTAAGCTATGCTAAATAGTGTTGAAAAAAATATTTCGTATTTGAAAACGATCCAATACTTACCCCGATGGATTATTTTTTCTATTGATATATGTATTGTTATTTTTTCAGCTCTAATGGGTCATTTGATCCTTAAAGGAGTTGGGATAGAATTTGAGTCTCTTTTACCTGCTTCTCTTGTTTTTCTACTTTTCATAGCTGTTCATGCTTTTTTCTTTTTATATTTTAAAACTTTTACAGGTATTGTTAGACATACCACTGTAAATGATGCGGCAAAATTGTTTTTTGTTGAGCTTTTATCTTTTATTGTACTATATATTACAAATGTTACCGTTGGTTTAATTTATAACGAGCGCCTGTTTTTAAACACGCAATTATTACTAAGTATTGCCATTGTCTTTTGTATTTTAGTCTTCTTCAGATTAATCGTTAAAATTAGTTTTGATTTTTTTTCGGCGTATTCAAGTGGCAAGAATCAACTGATTAAAACCGTTATTTATGGAAATGATGAACGAGCGATTGCCATAGCCAATGCGATCAATACAGAAATACCCAGAAAGTATAAATTACAAGGGTTTATTAATCCATCTACAAAAAGCTTCAATAACCGTATTTTAGATGTACCAGTAATTGGTAAAACCCGCAAAATACCGGTTTTAGTCCGGGGCTTGGGAGCAAGCACTTTAATTATAGCAGAAGAAAATCTCTCAAAAGACGAAAAAATAGAAATTATTGAAGATTGTTTACAATACAATATTAAAGTATATAATTTACCTCGTTTGACCGATTTAAGTAATCAGAAAAAAGTTGCATCTAATATCCGTAAAATAAAAATTGAAGATTTATTAGAACGTAAACCCATAGAAATTAATAACTGTCAAATTTCAGGTCAATTAAAAGACAAAGTAATACTGGTTTCTGGGGCAGCAGGTTCTATCGGAAGTGAAATTGTTTGGCAAGTAGCCGCCTTTAATCCTAAAAAACTGATTCTATTAGATCAGGCAGAAACTCCATTGCACCAAATTTCTTTAGAAATTGCAAAATGTAACACATCGGCAGAAATAATCTGTATAATTGCCGATGTAAGAAATTACGATTCGCTAGATAAGGTTTTTAATGATTATCAACCTGATATTGTATATCATGCCGCAGCATACAAACACGTTCCGTTAATGGAGATGAATCCGCAACAAGCTATTTTTACCAATGTTTTAGGTAGTAAGTATATGGCAGATTTGTCTCTAAAACACAAAGTAGAACGTTTTGTAATGGTATCAACAGACAAAGCAGTAAATCCAAGTAACGTAATGGGAGCAAGCAAACGTATTGCTGAAAAATACGTACAATCATTAGCGAAAAAATTAAAAAAAGAAAATACTACTACTACAAAATATATTACTACGCGTTTTGGTAATGTTTTGGGGTCAAACGGTTCGGTGGTTCCTTTATTTACCAAACAAATAGAAAATGGCGGACCTATAACAATTACACACCCAGATATCATTCGTTATTTTATGACCATACCAGAGGCCTGTCAATTGGTTTTAGAGGCAGGTTCTATGGGGAACGGCGGAGAAATTTATATTTTTGATATGGGAAAACCCGTAAAAATTATTGATCTTGCTAAGAAAATGATTAAATTAGCAGGTTTAGAGCCCGATAAAGATATTGAAATAAAAGTAGTAGGATTACGTCCGGGAGAGAAATTGTATGAAGAACTGTTAAACGACAGTGCTACTACATTACCTACGCACCATGAAAAAATCATGATTGCACAAGATATACATGAAGATTACGAATTTATATCTGAGCAAATAGAAGAATTGAAAAAACGTGCTACTGCTTATCTGGTAATAGATACTGTTGCAACTATGAAAAAAATTGTACCTGAATTTAAAAGTTTGAATTCAACTTTTGAAAAACTTGATTAATTATTATATGAGAAAAAAGATTATTATCCCTTTCATTCTATCAGCTAGCTTATTATGTTCTTGTGTTTCCCGGGAACAATTAGTATATTATCAAGATATAGATAACCAACAGCCTATTGCTCTTAATAAATTTGAAACTACCATAAAGCCTGACGATTTATTAATGATTATTGTTTCTGCTACTAATCCTGAGGCTGCAGAACCTTTTAATTTAACAACTAATTTATCTGTTGACCCCAGAAACCAATCTGGTACTGCACAAAGACAGCAACAATTGTATCTGGTTGATAAAAACGGAAATATCGATTTCCCTGTTATTGGTTCTATAAATATTGGCAACAAAACAAAACAAGAAGTTGTTGAAACTTTAAAAGGGAAAATCTCTCAATACATTACGAATCCAATTATCAATCTTAGAATAATGAATTTTAAGGTTTCGGTAAAAGGAGAAGTTAATCGCCCTGGGGTTCATACGATCTCTTCTGAACGGGTCTCTCTACCCGAAGTTTTAGCACTTTCAGGTGATTTAACAATTTACGGAAAAAGAGATAATATATTAATTACCCGGGAAGAAAACAATGAATTAAAAACGTACCGGGTTGACTTAACTAAACCTGATTTTGTAAATTCAGAATTTTACTATTTACGTCAAAACGATATGGTTTATGTAGAACCTAACAAAACACGAGTAAATTCATCGGCAGTGGGACCTAACGTTTCAATTTATATGACAGCAATATCGCTATTATTAACTACAACCGCTTTAATTCTTACTAATACCAAAAAATAACCATGATTGAAGAACAAGATAATACAATTAATTTAAAAGAAGAGTTATTTAAATATTTATCACATTGGAGATGGTTTGTATTAAGTGTTTTTTTAACTCTTATCTGTGCGGTATTATATTTAAAATTTACACCTAAAAGCCATAATATAGCCACTAAAATTTTGATTAAAGATGAAAAAAGCAATGATTTAGCGAATCAGTTAAGTGCTTTTTCAGAAATGAGCATCTTAGGTAACGGCAAAAATAATATTGAGAACGAAATTGAAATTTTAAAATCAAGAACATTAATTTACAACACGTTAGACTCATTAAATTTTAATATTCAATACATTGACAATTCACAAGTTGTTGCTAAGGATTTATATAAAAATACACCCGTTAAACTTGTTTGGAACGAACATAACGTTACAGAGGTAATAACTATTCAAATCAGCAATTTTGAAGAAAATTCGTTTAATGTATCTGTAAATGACCAAAAAATAGGCAAAAGTACCTTTGGAAAATCAATAAAATCAGAATTCGGAACTTTTGTCATTAATAGCTTAATGCCGATTGGTGAAATTAGTGAAATACAAATCAATGTGTTTCCAAAGATGCAGCAAGCAGAAGCGTACCAGAAAAACTTAAATGTTGCACCAAGTAGCAAGACATCAAGCGTGATCGATGTTTCAATAATAGATCAAACACCTGAAAAAGCTGCCGATTTCTTAAACACATTAATATTTAATTATAATTTAGCCGGTATTAAAGATAAAAGGTTTATATCTGAAAATACAGCTAATTTTATTTCAGACCGATTACTTTTAATAGCAGAAGAATTAGGTGATGTTGAATCGCAAGTTGAAGGATACAAAAAAACAAATACCTTATCCGATATAGAAACAGAAGTAAAATTGTATTTAGACAAATTATCTTCAGTAGAAAAATCTGCATTAGAAAACGAAACTAAAATTAACATTGTTAATGAAGTAATTAATCATATTGCAAAAACAAAATATGATGATTTGGTTCCTTCGGGATTATTAGCAAGCGATGTTTCATCAGAAGGTTTGATTCAGGAAATCAATCAGCTCATTCTTGAAAAACAGAGAATATCAGTTAGTGCTACTTCAGAAAACACAAATTACATTCAGTTAGAACAACAAATCCGTTCATTAAAATCAAATTTGGTTGCAAGTTTAAAAAGAAATCTAAGTTCGCTACAAATAATCAGAAATGATTATAAACGTCAGGAAAGCGAGATGCAATCTAAACTGTCACAAGTTCCAAAACAAGAACGCGAGTTTAGAATTATTGACCGCCAACAAAAAGTAAAAGAGGCTTTGTATTTATTCCTGCTTCAAAAAAGAGAAGAGACAAACATTACATTAGCGGCAACAGATTTAAACGCAAAAGTAATTGATAAAGCTATTGCTACCGACAAACCCGTAGCTCCAAAAACAATGATCGTTTTATTAGCGGCTTTAATCTTAGGTGCATTAATACCATTTATTGTAATCTATATCCAGAATCTTTTAGATACAAAAATTAAAACCCGATTTGATATTACAGATAATTCAAATATTCCGTTTTTGGGTGATATACCAACATCTGAAACAAGTGACCAGTTAATGGAATTAAGTAGCAGATCAAGTGCTGCAGAAGCTATTAGAATTGTTAGAACAAATTTAGATTTTATTTTATCTGATAAAAACGAAGATGAATGTAAAGTTATCTTTTTAACTTCAACTATCTCAGGAGAAGGAAAAACTTTTGTTTCAGCAAATTTAGCGGCTACTTTTTCTTTATCTGAGAAAAAAGTATTGTTAATGGGATTAGATTTAAGAAATCCTAAAATATATGAGTATACAAAAGTAAATCCTTTAGGAGTATCTAATTATATCACTTCAAATGGAAAAAGTTTAAATGATTATATCATTCCGGTAGAGGGTTACAAAAATTTTGATGTTTTATCGTCTGGATCAATTCCTCCAAATCCGACTGAAATTTTAATGAATAAGAAAATAAAAGATATTTTTGATCAGTTAAAAACTCAATACGATTACATTATTGTCGATACAGCTCCGGTAAGTTTAGTAACCGATACTCTGTTGATTAGTAAATACGCTGATGCAACTATTTATGTAGTCAGAGCAAATAAAATTGACAAGGAAATGTTGCGAATTCCAAACGAGTTATACAGAGAAAACAAACTAAGCAAATTAACATTAGTATTAAATGATTCAGATGTTACAAAAGGTTATGGTTATGGTTATGGTTACGGTTATGGCTCTAAAATAGAAGATAAACCTTTCTGGAAAAGGATATTAGGGATCTATTAAAAAGCTTAAAAAAGCCCCAAAAATTGTTTAATTTTTGGGCTTTTTACTGAATGTCTTTTTATAATAATTTAATACCAATATAAAAAAACATTACGCTATTATATTTGATCCACAATACCATTATATTTTTTAAAGGAAAGTAAGTTAGTTCTTTCTAAAAAAATTAAGTCCCACAATTCATAATAAAACAAAAAACAGCTTAGAAAAATCTAAGCTGTTTTTTAAATTATGGAGCCTCTAGAGGGACTCGAACCCACGACCTGCTGATTACAAATCAGCTGCTCTAGCCAGCTGAGCTACAGAGGCATAAAATGATAATAGTTATTGAAAATAGAGCCTCTAGAGGGACTCGAACCCACGACCTGCTGATTACAAATCAGCTGCTCTAGCCAGCTGAGCTACAGAGGCATATACAATATTTTCAATTTATTTTTAAGAACTGGAGCCTCTGGAGGGACTCGAACCCACGACCTGCTGATTACAAATCAGCTGCTCTAGCCAGCTGAGCTACAGAGGCGACTCATTTACGGTTGCAAATATACTGCTGTTTTTTGATTTTGCAAGAGCTACCGTAACTTTTTTTATCAGTTTTTTTAACTATAACGAGTTAATTTTTCCAACTAATTGAGTAGCAGTTTCTTCTAAATCTGAATAAATTGCTTTGTAATGTGCTTTTTTGTTTTCAGCTTTTTTATCATTTACACGAGCAATTAACGAATCAAATTTTTCAATTGCTTCATCTATAATTGCTTCAGATTCATTTGTTGGTTTTCCTGATGTTGACATCTCCCAAATGTAAACTGCTTCTATAATATCTCCTAAAACAAAATTGATATCTTTTTTTAAATTTCTAATGTTTGCCATAATAATTATATTTTATTTATAAATACTTCTAATAATGTTGCTTCTCCTTTTAATTCAAATTGGTTTAGTTGTGCCGGAACCAAGATAGTTTCTCCTTGTTTAATATCAAAAGATTCTTGATCTATAGACAATTTTGCACTTCCTTCGGTACAAATATACACCAAAAAACAATCGGTACTTTTTTGAACCTTATAAGCTGTGGTTAAAGAAATAATCTTTGTGGTAAAAAAAGGACAGTCTACCAATTCTACGGATTGATCTTCTTGCTTTACATATTCTATTTTTGGATTTCTTTTTCCATAATGAATGGCTTCTAAAGCTAAATCAACATGAAGTTCCCGTGCCTTTCCCTGCTCATCTACCCGATCCCAATCATATACTCTATAAGTAATGTCTGATGTTTGTTGGATTTCTGCCAATAAGACGCCACCGCCAATAGCGTGAATTGTTCCGGTTTCTATGAAAAACACGTCGCCTTTTTTAACGTAATATTCTTGCAAAACGCTTGGCAGACTTTTATTTTCTAAATGTTCCAGATATTCTTCTGACGAACTGTCGTTCTTAAAACCCAAGATAATGCGTGCGTTTTCATCTGCCTGCATAATGTACCACATCTCTGTTTTTCCGAAAGAATTGTGACGTTTTTTTGCTAATTCATCATTTGGATGTAACTGAATAGACAAATCGGTTTTTGCATCTAAAAACTTAAAAAGCAAAGGAAATTGTTTACCGTATTTTTGATATACTTTGGTTCCCAATATTTCGTTTGGATACAAATCAATCAATTCTGCCAATGATTTTCCTTGATAAACACCATCGGTAATGATATTAACATCAGTATCTATCATAGAAATCTCCCAACTTTCGCCAATATTATTGCCCGGAAGTTTTTTTCCTATCGATTGTAATTTATTGCCACCCCAAATCCGCTCTTTAAAAATAGGCTGAAAATGAAGTGGATAACTCTTAAAATCGGTAGTGTTTAGTGGATTATTTATATGTTGTTTTGTTGAATTCAAATTAAATACGTTCGCGTAAAATTAAGTGTGCAATTTACAAATTTTATTAAATAATTTTTCTAAAATTATCATAAACCGCAATACTTTACGAAATTTCGCGGCGTTTCGTACAAAATGATTTCCAAATCTAATTTTAAAGGAAGTCGTTTGCGTATTTTATGCCAAATTACATAAGCTATGTGTTCTGCCGTGGGATTTAATTCTTGAAATTCCGGTACATCAAGATTCAAATTTTTATGATCGAACGGAAGTTCTACTTCTTCATAAATCATATCGCTTAAATCTTTAATATCAATCACATAACCTGTTTCTGGATTCACCATTCCTGTTACTTCTACAATTAACTCATAATTGTGCCCGTGAAAATTTGGATTGTTACATTTACCAAAAATTCCCTGATTTTTTTCATCTGTCCAATCTTTACGATACAAACGGTGTGCGGCGTTAAAATGTGCCTTTCTGCAAACGGTAACTCTCATAAATTAAATTTTCTGTGCCTCGATAAAGTGATAAAACTTCTCAAAAATAATTTTAAACCAGGCGGTATAAATTTCAGGATGTTGCTGCATATCTTCTTTAATTTCTTCGATACCCATCCATTTCCAGTTTTCTACTTCTTCTGTATTAATTGCCGGCTGTTCATTAAAATATCCAATCATTACGTGATCTAACTCGTGTTCGGTTAAACCATTGTCAAACGGGGCTTTGTAAATAAATGAAAACAATTCTTTTAATTCTGCCGAAAAGCCCATTTCTTCCTGTAATCGTCGTTTACCTGCCTGAATATTGGTTTCTCCTTTGCGCTGATGACTGCAACAAGTATTAGTCCATAATAAAGGGGAATGATACTTGCCTGCAGCACGCTGTTGCAACATTATTTGATTTTTATTGTTTAAAATAAAAACCGAAAAGGCTCTGTGCAACAACGCTTTTTCATGTGCTTCGATCTTTTCCATCAAACCAATAGGCTCATCGTTTTCATTCACTAAAATCACTTGTTCTTCGGCTGTCATATCGTACTAAAGTAAAATTCAAATTTACTACAATTAATACGAATAAAAAACACCCTTTGCAGAAAGGGTGTTTTAAACTAACTTAAATCTACTTATTTGACAACTATTTTATTTGTGGACACTTCTCCGTTATAAGTCGATACAATTAAATATACACCGGTTGCATTAAATTTGGTATCAAAAACATAATTATCAATGTTATTGATTTCTTTTTTGCTAATAAGCTTGCCATCAACCGTGAATACGTGAATATTTAAATTAGTAGCTTTACCAAAATTATAAGATACGCTGACTGTTTCGTTGATATTTGCCGGGTTTGGATAAGCATTTACACGAGATGTGTTTGCAGAAACAATCTCTGGTTTTGTGGTTTCTTTTGCTGTGGTTGTATATCCAATAGAAAACGTATCGAAACCATTGCCGTCTGCATCAAATAACACGTTTTCAAAAACCAAGTACGTTCCATCAACTTTACCCTGTACTTTTAAAACATGCTCGTTATTTACAAATTCGGTTGCCTGTGGATTGATTAACAATTCATACGTTCCGGTTGATTTTAACGCATTACCTAAATTTACTTTAATAGTGGTTAAATTTGATTTTGTATTTGTTTGTACCAACCAAGATGATTGTAAAATTTCATATCCGTTTGATTGTTCAAAAGCGTTGTTTTCGTTATTTGAACCAATAAACAAATACTCGTTATCATTAAAATCAGTGGTACGGATTTCTAATCGTTTGTCAACAGAATTTACTGTTGCAGTCTTATTCAATTTAAAATAATCGCTGCGGCCTAAACCGGTAATGGCGTTATTGTATTGAGGGTTTAAGTTGTTGTTCCAGATTTGTTTTCCGTTGGCATCAAAATAATTCCCTGAATTTATTAACGAAATTCCATAATTCACCGATAAATAAGTTTGAATTTGCTGATGGTCTAATTCTGTGAAAACATCGTTTACATAAATTACCTCGTACACATTTGTTAAATCGTTTGGCTGGTCAACAATGGTTACGTAATTTTTATCGCCGTTTGCATTAGGAAAATCGAAACCGTATTTTACAATAGCACCTGTACGTCTTTTTTCTTCCACTTTTTGCACATCTGTATAATTAATATTGTGCGTAGTCAAGGTATGTTGATAACAAGTGAATGTAAAATCCATCAAATCTTTTTCTACTTGGTCTTCGGATTTAAAAACCACATAAAAATTTGAACTTCCCGCTCCGATTGATGTTGTTAACGATTGATTGGACTGATTGTCTATCGCGGCTTTGCCAAATATTTGTTTGGTGTTTTCTGTATTACCCGGTTTTGCCCAAAAAGAGGCACGGTTTTCAAACTTTTGTGCAAAAACGCTTACCGATGCAAATAAAACTGCTGCTAAAAGTATTTTTCTTTTCATAATGTTTTGTATTTTAACCGAATATACAAATAAAAAACAAAACACATAAAAAAAACTCATAAAATTTATGAGTTTACCTTAAGATTATTTTTTTTACAACTTCCTTTCCCAGATCTTCATTAATCATACAGATGATTTTATCAATTCCGTAGCTTAATTCTTCTCTTAAAACATCTGAAGAAAGCGATACAAAAAGCGTATCTCTACGCAGTTCGACCAAATTGGTATAACTTGCTACACCGGGGCCCAATAGTTTTACCCAGGCTTCGCGAACGTTTAATTTATCAAACCCCTTTTCCAGATTGTATCCCTCGATCATTTTACCTAGCACGTTTTGCACCGAAGATCCTTCGTGTAATCTTTTATAAGGATTGAATTTTTTATTGTTCATTTATCTCAATGGGTGTAAATCGTTTATATGTATATTTTATATCGTTTGCGTTGATGATGACCAGCTCATCAGCAGATAATTTCTCTACTTTTTCTGTCCATTTGGCATATTCGGTAGTGTATTTTAAATAAGTAGCATTAGCTGAATCAATTACTGAAAAATGTTCCTGAATACCGTTTGATTGTTTTTTTCCGTCTAATTGTGGAATTACTTTAGTTCGGATTCCTTTTGAATCTTTCAGCTCAAAAAAATCGACATTGTTGTTTGACTGAAACTCCTTGGTATTGCCATCGGCTGTCTTTACTTCACTGATTTCCCAATATCCGTTTAAATTTTTTAATTCTTCAGTAGAAATTGGTTTTGAACAGGAAACTACAATAACAGCGAATACGATGAAACTAATTACTTTTTTCATTATTTAAAGAATGAGTCTACGAATTCGTACTTATTAAAAACCTGCAAATCTTCGATTCCCTCACCTACTCCGATGTATTTCACAGGAATTTGGAATTGGTCAGAGATACCGATAACTACACCACCTTTTGCCGTTCCGTCTAATTTGGTAACCGCTAATGATGAAACTTCGGTTGCTGCAGTAAATTGTTTGGCTTGTTCAAAAGCATTTTGTCCGGTAGATCCGTCTAAAACCAACATTACATCGTGCGGCGCATCACCAACAACTTTTTGCATCACGCGTTTAACCTTGGTCAACTCATTCATCAGGTTGATTTTGTTATGTAAACGTCCGGCAGTATCGATAATGACTACATCTGCATTTTGAGCCACAGCAGATTCTAACGTATCAAATGCCACAGATGCAGGATCTGATCCCATTTGTTGTTTTACGATGGGAACGCCCACACGGTCTGCCCAAATCTGCAACTGATCAATTGCAGCAGCACGAAAGGTATCCGCAGCTCCCAAAACAACATTATTCCCCGCTTTTTTAAACTGATAAGCCAGTTTGCCAATAGTTGTTGTTTTACCAACACCGTTTACGCCAACCACCATAATTACATACGGTTTTTTATCTTTTGGAATTTCAAATTCGGTGGCTTCTCCAGATTGTGTTTCAGAAAGCAAACCTGAAATTTCTTCGCGAAGAATTTTATTTAATTCATCCGTTCCAAGGTATTTATCGCGGGCAACGCGTTCTTCGATACGGTCAATGATTTTTAGGGTGGTGTTTACTCCAACATCTGAAGTAATTAAGACATCCTCTAAATCATCTAAAACCTCATCATCTACTTTTGATTTTCCTGCAACGGCTTTTGACAATTTATCAAAAAAAGATATTTTTGACTTTTCAAGCCCTTTATCAAGTGTTTCTTTCTTTTCTGATGAAAATAAACGCTTAAAAAAACTCATAGTTTACAATTTTAAGAAACAAATATACTGATATTAATTAAATTATTCTTTGACAAATATCATATATAGTAAAAATAAAAAGATCACCTAAAATAGGTGATCTTTGAAAATTTCTTGTTGTTGAATGATTATTTTTTTGCTAAAAATTCATCAACTAATTCAGGAGCCATAACTGCTTCAACAAATGTGTAAGCTCCTGTTTTTGGAGATTTAACCATTTTAATAGCTTTGGTTAATTTTTTAGAACCTCCTTGTAATGTTGCTACGGTTTTCTTTGCCATGACTCAAAAATTATTTAATTTCTTTATGAACTGTTACTCTTTTTAAGATTGGATTGAATTTTTTGATTTCCATTCTATCCGGAGTATTTTTTTTGTTTTTTGTTGTAATGTAACGTGATGTACCTGGTAATCCAGTTGCTTTATGCTCAGTACATTCTAAAATTACCTGAATTCTATTTCCTTTTGCTTTCTTTGCCATCTTGATAAAATTTTAATGGTGAACTGAATTACTTTAATAATCCGTTTGCTTTAGCTTCTTTTAAAACTGCTGCAATACCTTTTTTGTTAATTGTTTTTAATGCAGATGTAGATACTTTTAAAGTTACCCATCTGTCTTCTTCAGCGATGTAGAAACGCTTTTTTACTAAGTTAACAGAAAACTTTCTCTTAGTTTTGTTCATAGCGTGTGATACGTTGTTTCCAACCATCGCGCGCTTTCCTGTAATTTGACAAACTCTTGACATTATTTCTTACTTTTAAAATCAGGGTGCAAAGTAACAAATTAATTTTTATTTAAACAAATTATTCTTTTTTATTTTAAATGACTGTTATCAACTTTATACCAAGATTGTTTAAATTCGTCTCTTCGAGTAACGCAACGCAGTCAAGTGTATCGAGAAGTTGTTAATTATAAGTTCTCAACAGGCTCGAACTGACGGAGATCTTAATTATGTTATAGGTTGGTATAAGGTTCGAGATGATCATCTTATGTTAAATATCGGTTTTTGTTTTTCAAATATTCATAAAGCATGAACCATACTTTATGAACGGCTGCTTCGATCACTTTAGAACGGGGCTGACCAAAATTAAAGGTAACTGTTTCTGTTTTTTCAGGTGTGGCAATTCCGATACAAACCGTACCTACTTCTTTCTCTGAATCGCCTTTTAATGGTCCGGCATTTCCCGTGGTTGAAACGGCAATATCTGTTTGAAACAACTTTTTCACCCCTACTGCCATTTCTTTTGCTACTTCTTCGCTTACCACGCTAAAGGTATCAATTATATGTTGCTGCACTCCCAACACCTGCACTTTTGATTCGGTGGCATACGTTACGGCACTTCCTTTAAAATAAGCCGACGAGCCTTCTAATGATGTAAGCTGCCGGGCAATACTTCCTCCGGTGCAACTTTCTGCCGTGGCAATGGTTAGCTGATGTACTTTCAATAATCGGGAAACTTCATCTAATAAAGAAGAGGCGTTAGATATTCCAATAAAAAAATCAGGGATCAGCTGCTCTAATTCTTCCATTTTATGATGGATTTGCTGCTTTATTTGTTCTTCATCTGTTCCAGTTTTACTCAATCTCAATCGAACCATTCCGAATTGCGGTAAATACGAAAGTTTTATATCAAGAGCAGACAAACTGTTTTCCCACTGTTCTATCTTTTCTGCCAAAAGGCTCTCTCCTATTCCTGCGGTTAAAACGGTGGTGTGAACAATGGCGTTTAATTGAAAGTGTTTTGTAATATAAGGTAGTAATTTTTCGGTTACCAGATACTTCATCTCGTAAGGTACACCGGGCAATGATACAAAAGTGGTCTGCTCTTTAACTATTAACATTCCGGGAGCTGTACCAACCTCATTAAACAAAATCTTACATTTTGAAGGAACATAAGCCTGCTGAATATTCATTTCTGAAATGGGACGTTTGTAAAATTGTTCCATCAACTGTTTTACGTGGAGGAAAACCTTGTTATGTAATACCAACTCATCATCAAAATACCTTGCAAAGGTCTTTTTGGTCACATCGTCTTTTGTGGGACCTAATCCGCCGGTGAGAATGACCAAATCTACCTGATTTTGATAGCGACTCATCGTTTCAAAAATGGCTGTTCCCGTATCTTTAACAGCTACCTTTTCAATAACAGAACAACCAATCTCCTCTAACATACTACCAATAAAAACACTGTTGGTATCAATTACTTGCCCAATCAACAATTCGTCGCCAATGGTAACAATAGCCGCTTTCATTATAGCACTTTTACGCTTAACAATTTTTGATCTTCCAAAAAGCCTTCTAATTCATCTCCGGGATTTACTTTTGCAACACCTGCCGGAGTTCCTGTAAAAATGACGTCACCCGTTTTTAACGTAAAAAATTGTGATGCATAAGCAATAAGCTCATCAATTTTCCATAACATATCCTGAGTATTACCGCTTTGAACAATCGTTCTGTTTTTTTCTAATTGAAATGATAGATTTTGCAAATCATCAAACTGATCTTTATCGACAAAAGTTCCTAAAACGGTTGCGCCGTCAAAGCTTTTGGCTATTTCCCAAGGCAAACCTTTTTCTTTCAATTTCGATTGCAGATCCCGGGCGGTAAAATCAATTCCCAAACCAATCTGACTGTAATATTTATGTGCAAATTTTGGCTGAATGTACTTGCCAACCTTATTGATTTTTACCACCACTTCCAATTCGTGATGTACATCATTTGAAAATTCAGGAATCACAAAAGGAAAACCGTTATTTAAAACCGATGTGTCTGGCTTTATAAAGATAACCGGTTCTTCTGGCTTTTGATTAGAAAGTTCATTGATATGGTCGATATAATTACGTCCTACGCAGATTATTTTCATACGTTTATATTTAAAACTTATTCGTCAATTTTCGCAATTTGATACCTGTCAACACTTTTTTAGTGTATAACGGGAAATCGGCATTTTGAATCCAGCCAAAGTAGCCGGGTTCGCGATCCAGAACATCATCAACCAGAGCTCCTTTGTGCTTTCCAAAGGTAAAAACCTCTTGTCCTTCTTCATTCAAGGCGATGAATCCGGCAAAATCTACCGATTTTTTACGTGTAGTGAACGCAGAAAGTGCTTTCATATCGTTTTCTAAATCATCGTAATGATCTAATTGTGCTTTTAAAATTTCGTAAGTAGCTTCGGTATCAGCTGCTGCCGAATGGGCATTTTCTAACGATTTTTGACAATAAAATTTATAAGCGGCACTCAACGTACGCTCTTCTTTTTTATGAAAAATTGTCTGAACATCTACAGAAACACGATTTTTCATATCAAAATCAACTTCAGCACGCAATAATTCTTCTGCCAATAAAGGAATATCGAACCGATCAGAATTATATCCCGCCAAATCGGCATCTTTAATCATATTATAAACCTGTGAAGCCAGTTCTTTAAATGTTGGTTCGTTAGCTACTTTTTCATTGGTAATTCCATGTACTGCCGTTGCGTGTGCAGGAATTGAAATTGTAGGATTCACTAACCAGGTTTTACTTTCTTTATTTCCGTTCGGAAAAACTTTTAGTATTGATATTTCTACTATTCGGTCTCTCGCTACATCAATTCCTGTTGTTTCTAAGTCAAAAAAACAAATCGGGCGGTTTAATTTTAATTCCATTATAAATATTGTTTTATGTTTCAAGTTTAATTTAAACTCGTTCTAATCTTTTATTATTTAATTTCTATATCCAAAAATTTGTTCGGCACATTTTATAGCGCATTTTTCTCCGTCAATCGCAGCAGAAATAATTCCGCCGGCATATCCCGCACCTTCGCCACATGGGTATAATCCTTTTATTTGCAGATGTTCCAGTGTTTCATCGTTTCTCGGGATACGAACAGGTGATGACGTTCTGCTTTCGGGGGCATGTAAAATAGCTTCGTTGGTAAAATAGCCTTTCATGTTTTTACCAAATTCCTGAAACCCCTGACGCATGATTCCCGTCAAAAACTTTGGAAAAACATCTCCTAATTCTGTTGAAACAACTCCGGGAACATAAGAAGTTTTAGGCAATGATTCGGATACTTTTTTATTGGAAAAATCAACCATGCGTTGTGCCGGAACCTGCTGTGTTTTTCCTGCCAATTTCCAGGCAGTATGCTCTATTTCTTTCTGGAAATACATTCCTGCCAAAGCCCCATATTTCTGATAAGGTTTAAAATCCTCTAATTTCAATTCAACCACAATTCCTGAATTTGCCGTTGCCTGATCGCGTTTCGATGGCGACCATCCGTTGGTAACAACTTCTTCCACATCGGTAGCACATGGCGCAATAACACCACCCGGGCACATACAAAACGAATACATCCCACGACCATTTACCTGTTTTACAATGGAATAAGGTGCCGGAGGTAAAAATTCACCACGAAAATCGCACGAATACTGAATGCTGTCGATCAAAGTTTGCGGATGTTCTGCACGTACGCCCAATGCAAACGGTTTTGCCTCTATTAAAACCTTTTTTCGGTCTAACAATTCAAAAATATCCCGTGCGGAATGACCTGTTGCCAAAATGACCTGGTTTGCTTCAAGAGTTTCTCCAGTGTGCAAAACAACTCCTTTTATTTCATTATTGGTGATTATAAAATCTGTTACCCGCTTTTCAAATAAGATCTCTCCGCCAAATTCAATAATCTTATGGCGCATATCTTCCATAATTTTAGGCAGTTTATTGGTGCCTATATGCGGATGTGCTTCTACCAAAATATCCTGTGACGCACCAAAAGCTACCAATAATTCCAAAATACGATTGACATCACCGCGTTTTTTAGAGCGGGTGTATAATTTCCCGTCAGAATAAGTTCCTGCACCTCCTTCTCCAAAACAATAGTTGGAATCGGGATTGACAATATGATCCCGGTTGATCGCTTTTAAATCTCTTCGCCGACCACGTACCTCTTTACCACGTTCAATTACAATGGGTTTCACACCCAATTCTATCAACTGCAAAGCCGCAAAATAACCAGCAGGACCTGCGCCGACCACAATGGCAACCGGTGCCTTTTTTACATTTTTATAGGTTGGAAAATCAATGTTGCGATGCACCACATCTTCGCCCTGAAAAAATACCTGAACCTTAAGATTAATTTTCACTTGTTTCTGGCGGGCGTCAATGGAACGTTTTAAAATGGTAATGTGCTGAATTTCGTTTGCAGGCATATGTGTTAACTTTGCAACAAAATCTACCAGCAAATGATTGGCTGCTGCTATTTCGGGAAGGACTTGTAACTGTATTTCTTGAGGCATTTTTTTATAAAGCAAATTTGAAACTACAAAAGTACGTTAATTATAGATTTGTTGAAAAGGTTGTTTTAAATTTACGAAAACTTTGAGAATTATGGAACGACAGATAAAATTAATTTGGGATTTCAGAGGCTCTGATGCATTGAAAACCGCTGAACATCAGGAAATTCATTTAAAAGAATTTATCCAGATAGAGAAATTACCGATTGAAATTACCGGTTTTGAACAAATAAACGAGTTTCACAGCATTGCTTTTATGGTCGTAAATGATGAGTTGATGCGAAAATTACGCGATGTTTTAAAACCTCATCGGGGAACATTGTATTCGGAGATTGTATAAAAAAATCCTTTGGCGTAAACCAAAGGATTTTTCGTTGAGTAAGTAAACATTAAATTATTTGATGTTCAACTGATAAGGCAACATTGCCTGAACACCTTCTGCTTGTTTGATGTAATTCATACGTTGTAACAGTTCGTAATTTTCTGCTCCGATTTCATTTTTAATCACCTCTTCTTTAACACTTGAAACAGACAGACCTAGAAACTTACGTAACAAATCGCCTATTTCTATTTTGTATTCCGGATAAAGAGAAACTTTATAATTGGTACTGTTCACTAATTTAGCGGCATAAGTAATGGCATCATCTAAACTTCCCAGTTCGTCAACCAAGCCTAATTCCTTCGCCATGGTTCCTGTCCAAACCCTGCCTTGTGCAATTTCATCAACTTTGGTTTTATCCATTTTTCTTCCTTCTGCTACACGGGAAATGAATGTATCGTAAATAATTTCAATACTTTCTGTAACAGTTTCTCTGTATTTTGGCGACATGTCTTTAAAAGAACTATGCCCTAATGCGTTTTCGTGTGTGGTAACGACTTCAGAATTTACTCCAAATTTTTCGGCAACATTTTTAAAGTTAGGAATCATTCCAAAAACGCCGATCGACCCTGTTATGGTACCCGGTTCGGCAAAAATTTTATTTGCGTTGCACGAAATGTAATATCCGCCCGATGCAGCCACATCGCCCATTGAAACAATTACGGGTTTCACTTTTTTAGTCAGTTCAATTTCACGCCAGATGATATCTGATGTCAATGCACTTCCCCCAGGAGAATTTACACGTAAAACAACCGCTTTAATTTTGTCGTTTTTACGGGCTGCCTTCAGCGCACGGTTAATAGATCCTTCGCCAATCGTATTTACATTTCCTTCACCTTCTTTAATATCACCTTGGGCAAAAATAACCGCGATTTGGTCTTTGACAGAAATTTTCTTGATATTTAAATTAACATCGTTAATGTAATCTAAAATTTCAATTTCGTTGATGTCATCGTCATATTTTATGTTTAATGCTTTTTTAATTCCGTTTTGATATTGGTCGATGTATGCTATTTTATCGATTAATTTATTCTGCAGTGCCAAATTCGCAGTGCGTGCATTTAAGTTGGTTGCAATATCATTTAAGGTTTCAACCGAAATTTTACGGTTTTTAGCAACATCGCCCACGTAAGCATCCCACATAGAGTTTAAAAGAACGGTTAATTGCTCACGGTTTTCATCACTCATGTGCTGCTGTAAAAACGGTTCAACGGCGCTTTTGTATTTTCCGTGACGGATAACTTCCATTTTAATTCCGGTTTTTTCCTGTAAATCTTTCATATACAAAACCTCGGATGCTAAACCTTTAAAATCGATGCTTCCCATTGGGTTCATATAAACCGTATCGGCTACCGATGCCAAATAATATTCGCCTTGCGTGTAAAAATCGGAATAAGCTACAACGAATTTGCCGGTTTTCTTAAATTCATTTAATTTATCAACAATTGCTTTGCGTTGTGTCAATCCTAAATAAGAAGAATTATTTTCTATTGAAATCCCTTTAATTTTATCATCGGTTTTGGCATATTCAATTGCCTGTAAAACGTTTATTAAACCATCGTTATTGGTTTCTTTATAGTCGAAATCTTCAATATAAATGCTTCCGCCATAATCGTTGGAAACATCTTCTAAATCTAATTTAATGATCGAATTGCTCTTTGTTGATTTTGACGATCCGCCTGAACCTGCCGCTGCAACTACACCTACAATCAGCAACAAGAAAAAAGACACCATGCAAAACAGGATGATCCCTACGAATGTTGCCAATACATTTTTTAAAAAATTCATTTCTTTAATTGTTATTTAATCTTTTCTGTTAGTATGCAAATTTCTGAAAATGTTACAAATTATTTGTTTTGTAGTTACAAAAAATAAAAGTTAATAATTAAATGATTGCGTTGTGTAGTTCTATTTTGCATAGTTTTTTGTGAGATACTGACCCGAGCTTGCGAACTGTACGAAGTAAATCAAGTTCAGCATGACATGCTGTATATTTTATTTCGGTTGATTTGCTGAGACCCCTCATTATCTCGGGGGGACAAGAATAATATAAAAATACTAAAAAAATACCAACAGTGTAAACACTGTTGGAGTTTGCTTAAGGCTTAAAGAATATTAGAATGCACAGCTGCCATTTGACTTTAGACATTCGATTTTAGACTTTATGACTATAAAGCTTACTTCTTAACCACTTTTACCGTAGCGGTACTGCCTTGTACTGTGGTTACTTTTATAAAATATACACCGCTGTTTACGTTTTGTAGGTTTACCTGGTTGTTGTTGCCAAACATACCGTTTTGTATCTCACGACCGTTTATATCGTAAACTACATAATTAAACAAGCTTTCTGCGGTTTCTATGTTTACAATATCATTGGTTGGGTTGGGGTACACGTTAACGGTAATATTGTTAAACTCTTCATTGCTTACCGTAGTACCGCAAACGCTCGCTGCCAGTTTGGCGACAAAGAAATCGTAATAACCAATGCTGCCTAACGTATTTACAGTACCACCACCGGTAAACAGGCTGCCCTGGTAGCCACCGCCTACCACATAGTTGCCGTCGTTATCTACGGCTACGGTGGTTAGTATATGGTCCTTACCCGAACTGCCTTTTATATCGTGCATGGCTAAAACATTTCCGTTTTGTTTACTGAAACGCATTAATAAAGGATCTGATTTATGACCCGAAGGGCGGTTGATGCTAAAACCATCCCAAACGGTATTGCTGCCCATGGTGGCAAATGCCACCTCACCTCCCCGCAATGCCAAACCATAACCGTAATACTGACCGCTATCGGCTGTGGGTGAGTTATAACCCGTAGGGGTACGTGCCCACTGTACCGTACCGCTGCTGTTTAACTTGGCAATAAACGGCATGTTGCCATTTATTGACAGGTTAAAACTATAGGGGTTAATAGTTGGGCTTTTAGAATCAATGATTTTAATGGCCGTGCCGCTTTTCCTGTTTAGTTTACCACCTATGTAAATATCGCCGTTGGCATCATCTACCACTAAATCATAAATGCGGCAATCGTCTGTATCTGCTGTCATTTCACGGCGCCAAATTTCGTTACCATTGGTTGCATTTATTGCCAATATAAAAGCATTTTTGGTAAATGCCGTACCAGCGTAACTTAATGGAAAATACCCGCTAGAATTACCATCTAAACGAAATCCTGCAATATAATACCGGTTGTTTGTTTCGTCTAACCTAAAACTAGTATAAGGATCTATCAATTGAGATCCATAATCTATAGGCAATGCCAGACTGCTTAGCAGCTGCCCACTACTGTTGTAGCGTACTAAATAATATTTTAACTTGTCTGACACATTATATTTCGGGGGTACTGTTATCGTGTTGTTTAAATGGGTGCCGTATAACAAACCCACTATAAAATGTATGTTATCATTAGCATCTATTACAATATCGCTTAATGATGAATCATCTGTTAAATCTGTCACGTCACCTTGCAACGCACGTTTCCACACAAACTGCCCGTTGGTATCGTATTTTACCAAAAAGGTGGTTTTATAATAGTCACTTACAGTATTGGGCGTAGCAGGTGGCCCTGGTAATGCTTCGGTAGGGCTAAAATGCACCGGATAATTAACAGAACCATGCATTACATTTGCACCTACATATACATTATTATTACTATCTAACGCTATTTTAAAAGCCCTATCAAAAGCTGCCCCCCCCCAATTGCCTGACTCCAACGTACTTGCCCATCGCAAGTAGTAGAAAATAAAAAGATATCGTTGCCGGTAGCTATATTGCTATTTACTATTACTGGTTGCCCGTTTAGTTGTGGGCTACTCCCTGTTATGCAGGCAACAAAATAGTAATTGTTATTTTTATCTATGGCAATATCATAAATTTGCTCTGCATAAAAATGCCAACTACCACCAGATAACCCCGCGCCACTACTGCCTCCGTTGATTGCCCATTGCCATTGGTAGGGTTGGGCTGTTGCTTGAATGGAAAATAGAGCATAGAGAATGGAGAATAGAAGGATTTTTAGTTTTATTGAGATGTCTCGACTACGCTCGACATGACCTAATATTATGTGTAGTTGTTGTTGCATAATTTCTTTTGTTTAATGGTTGGTTACACCTCCCTAGCCCTCCTCAAGGGGAAGGTGGTGTTGGTGTTATAAAATTTAGAATGTATATTATACGTTGATACAATATACATTCTACTATAAATCTTACTTCTTAACAACCTTTACCGTAGCGGTACTGCCTTGGGTAGTGGTTACTTTTATAAAATATACACCGCTGTTTACATTTTGTAGGTTTACCTGGTTGTTGTTGCCAAACATACCGTTTTGTATTTCACGACCGTTTATATCGTAAACCACATAATTAAACAAGTTTTCCTCTGTTTCTATGTTTACTATATCGGTAGTTGGGTTGGGGTACACGTTAACGGTAATGTTGTTAAACTCTTCATTGCTTACCGTAGTACCGCATACACTCGCTGCCAGCTTGGCGACAAAGAAATCGTAATAACCAATACTGCCTAACGTATTTACAGTACCACCTCCCGTAAAAAGGCTGCCCTGGTAGCCACCACCTACCACATAGTTGCCGTCGTTATCTACGGCTACGGTGGTTAGTATATGGTCTTTACCCGAACTGCCTTCTATATCGTGCATGGCTAAAACATTTCCGTTTTGTTTACTGAAACGCATTAATAGAGGGTCCGATTTATGACCAGCCGGGCGGTTGATGTTAAAACCGTCCCAAACGGTATTACTGCCCATGGTGGCAAAAGCTACCTCGCCTCCCCGCAATGCCAAACCAAAACCGTAATACTGACCGGTTTCGGCTGTGGTTAAGTTATAACCCGTAGGGGTACGTGCCCACTGTACCGTACCGCTGCTGTTTAACTTGGCGATAAACGGCATATTGCCATTTATTGACAGGTTAAAACTATAGGGGTTAATAGTTGGGTTTTTAGAATCAATGATTTTAATGGCTGTGCCGCTTTTCCTGTTTAGTTTACCACCAATATAAATATCGCCGTTGGCATCATCTACAACCAAATCGTTGATGCGGTTGTCGAATAAAGTCCCTTCTATTTCACGGCGCCAAATTTCGTTACCGTTGGTTGCGTTTATTGCCAACATATAAGCATTTTTGGTAAATGACGTACCTTGATAACTGAAGGGTAGGGTAGCATAATCAAAATACCCACGGAAACCGACGATGTAATAACGGTTGCGAAGTTCGTCGAACTTAAAGATCGTACTTGAATCTCTTAATTCAGAACCATAATCTATGGGCAATGCCATACTACCCAGCAACTGCCCGCTGCTGTTGTAGCGTACCAAATAATATTTAAAACGATGTGCTACATAACCTGAACCATTACTTAAACTATTATATTGCGAGGGTACTGTTACGGTGTTGTTTAAATGGGTACCGTATAACAAACCCACTATAAAATGAATAGTATCATTAGCATCTATTACAATACCGTAAGGTAACGAATAGCCATTGTCATCTGTCACGTCTCCCTGTAAGGCACGTTTCCATACAAACTGCCCGTTGGTATCGTATTTTACTAAAAAGGTGGTTTTATAATAGTCACTTACAGTATTGGGCGTAGCAGGTGGCCCTGGTAATGCTTCGGTAGGGCTGAAATGTACCTGCTTATTACCGCCCCATATTACATTTACTCCTATATATACATTGTTGTTGCTGTCCAACGCTATTTTATATGCTGAATCAAAAGCCCCCCCCCCCCCAATTGCCTGGCTCCAGCGTACCGTACCGTCGCAGGTGGTAGAAAACAAAAAAATATCGTTGCTATTGCCATTGTATCCATAAACCGTTACCGGTTGCCCGTTCAATTGTGGATTGCTACCAGCTATGCTGGCAAGAAAATAGTAATTGTTGTTACTGTCTATGGCACTATCGAAAATTTGTTCTGCATAAATCTGCCAATCTGAACCGGACGCACCCGCTACGCTACTACCACCGTTGATTGCCCATTGCCATTGGTAGGGTTGGGCATAGCCCGATAGGCTAATGAATAAGAAGGAGAAAATTAGCCAATGAGGTAATTTGCGGATTAGAGAATAAAATCCCTCACTTCGTTCGGGGTGACAAAGAATATTATTTTTATGTAGTTGTTGTTGCATAATTTCTTTTGTTTATGGTTGGTTACACCTCCCTAGCCCTCCTCAAGGAGGGAATAAGTGGTGTTGGTATTATAAAAATAATAAAAAAATAAAGTAAAATAACTCCAACAGTGTTTAAAACACTGTTGGAGTTTGATTAAGGCTTAAAGAATATTAGAATGCACTGCTGCCATTTGACTTTAGACATTCGACTTTAGACTTTATGACTATAAAGCTTACTTCTTAACCACTTTTACCGTAGCGGTACTGCCTTGTACTGTGGTTACTTTTATAAAGTAGGTACCTGCTGTTGCACCGTGTAAGTTTATTTGGGTGTTGCCGTTAAAGCTGCCGTTTTGTATTTGTTGACCCAATACGTTGTACACCTCGTAGTTTTGCAGGGTTTCTGCCGTTTCTATGTTTACTATATTATTTGTTGGATTAGGGTACACGTTTACGTTTAGCTTGTTAAACTTATCGGTGCTTAATGGGTTGGTAAGTTTGGTTACAAAGAAATCATAGTAGGTGCCGTTAGTTGCTGTTTCGGGTATGCCGTTAAAGTTATTGGTAAATATATTGCCCATAAAACAGCCCCCAACTACATAATTACCATTATTATCAACGGCTACAGCAGTCATTTTTTGTATATTTCCACCACTTGCCATTATATCGTGCATACCTACCACCGCACCGGTTTGTTTATTAAAACGCACTAACAACGGGTCGCTTTGGTGATTTTGGGGGCGGGTAATATTAAAAGTATCCCAAATAGTATTAGATCCATCAGTCGCTAATGCCACTTCATTGCCGTTAATTACAACACCAAAAGCATAATACGAACCTGTTATTGCCGGCCCCCAGTTGTAGCCGCTTGGTGTACGTGCCCATTGCACCACACCATTTTTATTTAATTTAACAATAAAGGGCATAAGACCGTAGGCTACATCAAAAGTAAAATTATAGGGGTTATTGGTAGGGTTTTTAGGATTAATAATTTTTATATATTTATTAGATCCTCGGGATAATTTACCACAGATATAGATATCACCATTGGTATCCACAACTAAATCGTAAAGACGATTATCATCTGAAGTAACAGATTCTGTGTCAATTTCACGACGCCAGATTTCGTTACCGTTGGTAGCATTTATAGCCAGTATATATGAATTTTTTGTAAATGCAGAACCACTGTATGTTAGCGGTATGTCTTCACCGGCGTTATTATATGAACGAAAACCGGCTATGTAGTAACGGTTATTGGCTTCGTCTAACTTAAAAGTAAAACTGGGAGGGACAAACCCCGTACCGTCTGCCACAGGCAGCAACATACTGTTTATTAGCTGCCCTGCAGTGGTGTAACGTACCAAATAGTACTGGTAGCCTGTACTTGTAGTTGGTACTGTTACCGTATTGTTTAAATGTGTACCATGATAAAGACCTGCTATAAAATGAATGTTGTCATTGCTGTCTATCAATATATCTAAAATTGTAGAATCGCTGTTGTAATTATTTACATCACCTTGTAAGGCTCGTTTCCATACAAACTGCCCGTTGGTATCGTATTTTACCAAAAAAGTGGTTTTAAAATAGTCGCTAAAAGTACTTGGTGAGGCAGCTGTTCCCGGTAAAGCTTCTGTAGGACTGAAATGTACCGGCTTATTTGCATTAGCAACACTTAAGGTTGTACCCACATATACATTATTGTTGCTGTCTAAAGCAATTTTATAGGCTGCATCAAAAAGCCCACCCCCACCTATTGTCTGGCTCCAACGTACCGTACCGCTACTGGTGGTTGAAAATAAAAAAATATCGTTACCTCCTTGTGGGTTGCCGTATACTGTTACCGGCTGTCCGTTTAACTGGGGGCTGCCATTTTTTATTTTAGCCAAAAAATAATAATTGTTGTTGCTGTCTATGGCAATATCAAAAATTTGTTCTGCTTGATAGTTCCAACCAATTTCGCCTGTGCTGCCCCCACCTGTAAGACCCCAGTCCCATTGATAGTTTTGGGCGTAACCCGATAGGCTGATGAATAAGAATGAGAAAATTAGCCAATGAGGTAATTTGCGGATTAGAGAATGAGATCCCTCACTTCGTTCGGGATGACAAGGGATATTATTTTTGTGTATTGTTTTTTGCATAATTGTATATTTTGTTGAATCGATTAATCGTTGATTTGTTTACACCTCCCTAGCCCTCCTCAAGGAGGGAATTCACTTATTGTCCCCTTGAGGGGGTTGTGGGGTGTTTATGTTATAAAATTTAGAATGTATATTATACGTTAATACAATATACATTCTACTATTAAGAAAACTACTTCTTAACCACTTTTACCGTATCGGCACTGCCTTGGGTGGTGGTTACTTTTATAAAGTAGGTACCTGCGGTTGCACCGTGTAAGTTTATTTGGGTGTTGCCGTTAAAGTTGCCTTTCTGTATTTGTTGCCCCAGTACGTTGTACACCTCGTAGCTTTGCAGGGTTTCTGCGGTTTCTATGTTTACTATATCGGTGGTTGGGTTAGGGTACACGTTTACGTTTAGTTTGTTAAACTCTTCATTGCTTACAGGTGTACCGCAAACGCTGGCTGCCAGCTTGGCAGCAAAGAAATCGTAATGACCATTGGTTACCAGCATATTTATAGTGGGGTGCGTACCAAATAAATTACTTTTAAAAGCACCGCCTACCACATAGTTGCCGTCGTTATCTACTTCTACAACGGTAAGTTTATCATAGGTCATATTGCCTTCTATATCATGCAAGCCCACCACCGTACCGGTTTGTTTGCTAAAACGTACCAATACAGGGTCTGGCTGGTAACCTACACCCGCAGGACGACTCATGCTAAAACTATCCCAAACCATACCGCTACCTCCTTCGGTTGCCAAAGCTACTTCATTACCACGGAGGGCTAAACTATGCGAATAGTACATATTGCTTACATCATTGGTGGGGGTACGTGCCCATTGCACCACACCGTTTTTGTTTAACCTGGCAATAAACGGCATATTGCCCTGAATAGACGTAATGTTAAATGTATAGGCATTAACCGCAGGGTTTTTAGGATTGATGATTTTTATTACACCATTTTCAGAGCTTCCCTTGAAAAGTTTACCCGCTATGTAAATATCACCGTTGGTATCTACATCTAAATCGTAAATGCGGTTGTCGTGAAAAACAAGCCCTTCCGGCTGCATTTCTCTACGCCATATTTCACTGCCGGTACCGGCATCGATAGCCAATATATAGGCGTTGTTTATAATGGCACTGCCACCGTAGGTTAAAGGAATGTCTTCATTTACATTACTATACGAGCGGAAACCGGCTATGTAATAACGGTTATTGGCTTCGTCTAACTTAAAGGTAAAACTGGGTGGCACAAACCCCGTACCGTCTGCCACAGGCAGCAACGTACTGTTTAGCAACTGCCCGCTGCTGCTGTAACGTACCAAATAATATTGGTAAACACTTACCGTATTAGGCACGGTTACGGTATTGTTTAAATGCGTACCGCCTTTAAAACCTACTATAAAATGAATGGTATCGTTGCTGTCTATCAATATATCCAAAACCCCTGAATCGTAATTAGTCCAATTAACATCACCCTGCAAGGCACGTTTCCATACAAACTGCCCGTTGGTATCGTATTTTACCAAAAAAGTGGTTTTGTAGTAATCGCTTATTGGTCCGGGGTTTGCCGGAGGGGAAGGTAATGTTTCTGTGGGGCTGAAATGTACGGGATAAATAGGTCCTGCAGGAAATACATTTACACCCACATATATATTGTTGCTGCTGTCTAAAGCTATGCTATAAGCCTCATCAAAAGCCCCCCCCCCCCAATTGCCTGGCTCCAGCGTACCGTACCGTCGCAAGTGGTAGAGAAGATAAAGATGTTATTCCCTCCCTGAGGGTTGCCATAAACTGTAACTGACTGCCCGTTTAATTTTGGGGTGCCACTGGTTATTTTGGCTACAAAATAGTAATTGTTGTTGCTGTCTATGGCAATATCAAATATCTGTTCTACCTGATAATTCCAACCTCCGCTACCCACACTGCCACCACCGTTTAATGCCCAGTCCCATTGATAGTTTTGGGCGGTTGTCGGGATAGAGAATAGAGAATAGAGAATAGAGAATAGAGAATAGAAGGATTTGGAAATTTGATAATTTGACTTTTCGATGCGTTTCACTACTCGAAGTGATATAATTACTTGTGTAATGAGATCCTGACCCTAGTTTGCGAACTGTACGAAGTAAATCAAGTTCAGGATGACAAGGGGTATTATTTTTATGTAGTTGTTGTTTCATAATTGTATATTTTGTTGAATCGATTAATCGTTGATTTGTTTACACCTCCCTAGCCCTCCTCAAGGAGGGAATTCACTTATTGTCCCCTTGAGGGGGGTGTGGGGGTGTTTGTGTTTTAAAATAGAATGTATATTATACGTTAATACAATATACATTCTACTATTAAGAAAACTACTTTTTAACCACTTTTACCGTAGCAGTACTGCCTTGTGTGGTGGTTACTTTTATAAAGTAGGTACCTGCGGTTGCACCGTGTAAGTTTATTTGGGTGTTGCCGTTAAAGTTGCCTTTCTGTATTTGTTGCCCCAGTACGTTGTACACCTCGTAGTTTTGCAGGGTTTCTGCGGTTTCTATGTTTACTATATCGGTGGTTGGGTTGGGGTACACGTTTACGTTTAAATTGTTAAACTCTTCATTGCTTAACGGGTTGGTAAGTTTGGCTACAAAGAAATTATGATACCCTGAGCAAGTAATAGTTGATACATTACCACCTGCATTTGTAAATAACTGACCAGAAAAACCGCCACCTACTACATAATTACCATTATTATCAACAGCTACTGCCCTCATATAGGAAGGAGTACCAGCTTCACCTTTTATATCGTGCATGCCTAAAGTTGTACCGGTTTGTTTGTTAAAACGCAATAAGGTTGGATCAGGCTGGTAAAATTGCGGGTTGTTTTTAGAGAAACTGTCCCATATAAAATAAGATTCGCTGCTGCCAAAGGCTATTTCGTTGCCATTAATTGCAAGTCCTTTAGAATGGGTATTTATAACATTTGATGTAAAATTAGGTGCAAATGCCGTAGGGGTTTTTACCCACTGTACCATACCACTGCTGTTAAATTTAATAACCGTTGGCAAATTGGTATGAGGAGTGGGCGTAAAGGTATAAGTAGTGGTTGCAGGGTTATAGGAGTCATATATTTTAAGGTTTTGTTCATTAAGCATTCTCCAAATTTGACCACCTACATACACATCTGAATTACTGTCTATTACTAAAGAACTAAAATTGTGAACCGCAGGTTCGCCGTTCAAATATTGAGAATACACTTCCCTTCTCCAAACCTCTGTGCCATTACTGCCATTTATTGCCAATATATAGGCACGCTCTGAAAAAGGCTTGCCACCATAAGTTAAGGGTGTTAATGCTGCCGTAATATTATAAGAACGCATACCTGCCATATAGTACCGGTTTAAATTTTCATCATACGCAAAACGTTGTCCAGGTCCCACTCCGGGAAATCCGGTACCATCAGCTATCGGAAGCAAGATACTACTTATATAATCTAAATTGGCATCATATTTTACTACAAAATATTGATAAGTGGTTATATTGTTAGGTACTGTAACGTTGCCGTCTAAATGAGTTCCTTTTTGAAGCCCTACTACAAAATGCAACTGGTCTTGGCTGTCTATTACAAGATCAAAAAGTTGTCCTACACCAAGGTTTACATTTGCTACGGTTCCCTGCAACGCTTTTTTGGTTTGAAAAACACCGTTGCTGTCATACTTAACCAAATAATTGGTTTGATAAACAGCTGTTATAGTTTCCGACGCACTAAAATGTATTGGATCATTCGCATAACATCTAAGAAAGGCACCTATATAAACATTATTGTTGCTGTCTAACACCAAATTATATGCTATATTATCAGCACCTCCGCCAATTGCCTGGCTCCAGCGTATGGTGCCGGTATTTGTGGTAGAAAACAAAAAGATATCGTTACGCCCCCCTGCTATACTGTTATTGGGGCTGTAAACCATAACCGGTTGTCCATTTAATTGTGGCGTACCATTTTTTATAGTGGCTATAAAATAATAATTATTATCGCTACCCACTTTTATATCGTAAATTTGCTGGGAGTCATTATCAAAACCTAAGGTTCCATAAGTACCTCCGCCACTTACTGCCCAATCCCATTGGTAGTTTTGGGAGTAGCCCCCTAACCCCCAAAGGGGGAATAGTAGTAGTAAGAGGAGTTTTGTTTTTTTATGTAATGTATTTTGCATAGTTTTTTGTTTTAAGTTGATTGACACCCCTAAAGTCCCCTCAAGGGGACAATTATTCCTCCTCCTTAAGGAGGGAATAAGTGGTGTTGGTGTTATAAAAATAATAAAAAAAAATTAAAATAACTCCGCCAGAGTTGTAACTCTGGCGGAGTTTGTAATGCTTAAAGCTTACTTTTTAATTAATTTTTGTTGTGCTACTACGGTGCCGCCTGCATGCAGGTTTACCAGATAGGTACCCGGTGCCAGGTGGCTTACGTTTAACAGTACTTCGCCAGTGGTGCCGCTTACGTTTTGCTGTAAACGCTGTACCCCGGTAACATCGTGTACCGTAATGGCGGTGGCATTTTGGGTGCCGGTATCGTAACTTGCCGTGGTTACATCAACCGCCGGGTTAGGCGATAATGCAAAAGCTGTCACAACATTACTGCTGCCGGTATTAGCGGCACGGCTGCAGGCACCCGGATCAATAAACGGTGTGCTGCTGTAAAAGGTACAGCCGTTTTGTGTAACTGCTAACTGATAGTGGCCCGGCTGCACAATAGATTGGTTTAAAATGGTACCTGTACCTGTTTGCAGTACCATACCATCTACACTCCATTCAAAGCCTGCGTACTGCCCCCAAGGTCCTATTAAGTAACCTCTGTAACCACACAAGCCGTAACAGCCTGTTGGCACAACCCACAAGGCACGTTCAGGGCTGTGTGGTATGTTGTTATTATACCCTGTGGCACTGCAGCCTGTTGGTGCGGTATAGGTTACGCTGTAGGCACCGCCGTGCAGTACTTCTATGGTTTGCCCCGTCATGCCGTTGCTCCAGTTATAGGTGCCTGCTGCCGGACCGCTGGCGGTTAAACGCAGGGTGTACGGCTGGCAGTTTGTTACCACATAACTAATGGTTGGTGCGGTTACCTGCGGGTGTACCGTTACGGTTACCGTAAACTGGCTGGCACAGCTTGGGTCGCTTACAGGGCGGGCGTGTAAGGTATAGGTATAAGTACCTGTTGCCAAACCGTTTAACGGTACGTTAAGGTTTGTACCTATACCCGTTACCCAGTTGGTGTAGCCAAACGGTAAACCGGAACCTACCCAGCGGTGTTCAACAGTAGGGTCGGTAACAATACCGGTTAGCACGGTGTCTTCGCCAAAACACACGCTGGTGTTGCCGTTAATGCTTACAAACGGCGGTTTGCGTACCGTTACTATTGCCGGATTGTTTACTGTGCCATAAAACTTACAACCGTCGCCGTTTACCAATACCGCCCAGTAGCTGCCGCTTTCGGTTGGGGTATAGGTAGCGGTGGTGGCTACCTGCTGGTCATCGTGCATCCAGATCACACTTGTAGGAGTGGCAGTAAAAGGATTCGGACTAAAACTCAATGCAGGTACGTTGCCTTCGCAGGCATCTACCGGATTAGGACTGATGCTACCAAAAAAGTTTGCCTTTTTAATAGTTGTAGTTTGAAGTGCACTTGAATATTCGCAACCATCAGATGCCAAAGCTTTTAAAGTAATTCCTAAAGAGCCTTCTTCCGAAACATTAATGTCAACAGCACCGGTGCCGTCTACTTTATAGTGGGTACCGTTAAACCACCAGCTGTATTCGTAACCGGGTTGCGGCGAACCTATGGTTAAGGTAATAGGCTCTTCGGCACAATACTGTGGCAACAACGAAAAATTAAGTACCGGTTGTGGCAGTAATGTAAAGGTTATCTCTGTTTCACAGTCCGGTATATCTACATCATGTTCTGGCGACGGATATAATGTACTTGATAAATCGCTGCATTGTAAATTTGTAGATAATTTTAAGTTGTACGTATATGTACCCGCCGTAAGGTTTGGTATGGTTACACTTTGTGCGGTTGGCGGTGCTGCCGGTACTCCCGGTCCCGTATAGGAAAAATTAATATCACCTATATCAATTAAATACAATTTGCTGTTATTGTACAATATAACATCATACGTACCATCGCCGTTACAAACCACTTCGTATCTTAAATCGGGTTTATATGCTTTTGGAATGTTAATTGACGAGCGTCCAACAGCCCCACAATCCGTGTAATTTGTCTGTACGCCTACATTGTGCCCTCCGGGTTCGGTAAACTGTATCTGAGCCACATAAATGTTTGGGTTTGGGTTAGTAACTACCGGATCAATAATTCCACCTTCGGAAGCCGTAAAATAAAAACCGGAAACATTGGTCATTGATGTATAGGTTGCTGTTACTTCTAAGGTGGTGCAATTTATCCAATCATAAGTCAATGTTGGGGTTACACCAAAGCAACCACCACCTGAAGATCCACAATAATCAGATATCCCTTTTGGATTGGATTTTATTTCGCAGCCGTTGGTATCGGTAACCACTACATAATAAGTACCTGTTTCGTTTACCGATATGGTAGCTCCCGCAACACCGTTAGTGGTCTCAAAAGGTGTCGTTTCATTGTCTTTATACCATGCAAAATCTGTAGTTGCCGTTATACCGGTAGATACCGTTGCGGTAATAGAAACACTATCGGTAGTACTGCTTTCACATAACGTACGTTTAGAAAGGTATATTTCTACCGTTACTAAAGGTAGTATTAATACCGGTTGGTTTACTGTTACTTTTTGCTGGCAGCCGCTGGTTTCTTTTAAGGTAACTATTAAAGTGGCACCAACAGAATTTGTTGTACTTGCAACAAATTCCTGCGGAATACTAAACGTGTGAGTACCCGAAGTACTGAATGATTCGGTATGAATAGCTCCCTGATTGTTGCTGTATCTAAATTCCAGCGTACCGCTTGATGCACTTGTGGTTACAGTAACCGGGAAAGAATCATCTCCGGGACATATATTATCCAAAGACACCGTTAATGTAGGCGGCGATACTACCGTTACCGTATATGTTTTAGTAGTGGTAACACCGCATTTGGTAACTTTTAAACGTAGTTCACCGGTATTTACACCATTACTTATTTCGTTAAAACTTACGGTTGCAGTAGCACTGTTAATACCGTCTATAACGTTACCAAAGTTTGTGGTATAATTACCCGGTGACTGTATGCCTACAATTTCCCATTCTATATGATCTGCTACAAAACCATTCATATTGGCTGTAAACGTATATACACTGCTTGGGCAAAACAGGGTTAATCCGCTGTCGTTTATAATGGTTGGGTTAGGTACTAACTGACTCACCGCGTAATCAACCGGGTCTGAATAACAGGTAACGCCGTTTTTGGTGTATTGTTTTACCACACGTACGGTTGCTGTTGGTGCCGTAATGATAATTTCGGCTTGTGTACCTGCGTTATTGCCCACTACCGAACCATTGGCTGCAGGAACCACACTCCATACATATACCGCCTCGGGATCGTCTTCGCTTACAGAATAAATGTATGGTACATTTAAGCACACTTTATCAGGTCCGCTGATTCCTCCCGGAACCGTAGGTTTAGCAATAACATCTATTACCACAGGTTCGCTTTCACAACCGCCTTGGTTTGCCGTTACCACATAGGTACCGCCTGTATTAAAAGTATAAGAAGTGCTTACACCGGTAGCCGTATATACTACTGCCTCGCCTAAACGTATCTGCCAGGTTACCGGCTGACCGTTACTGCTGCTAAACGATTTGGAAGTACCTGTACAAAAAGTTAATGATCCGCTTGTAACCACCTCAACATTTTCTACTACGGTAAAATGTATTTTGGCTGTACCAACACAGTTTTCATACAACGTATTCTTATAGTCTACAGACAATACATAATCACCAGGAACCAGACCGTCTACAACCACTTCGTTACGGTGATCTACATATACCAACTGCTGATGATTAGGGTTACCGTCTAACGCCCAGTCAAACTCGGTTACTGGCCATTGCGGTAAGTTAAACCTGCCTTGTTTGCCTTCGCAAATAATATCGGGTCCTTTAATGATGCCGTTGTGTAATACCACCGGAATTTTTACGGTATTCCAGTACGGACATCCGCAATCTGATTTATAACTTACATATCCAAAGCCGTCTTCAGGATCTACCTGATCCCAAACTACAGTGACAAAAGGATTACCGGTACCGCCACCAACTACAGTGCCACCTATAACCTCCCACTCGCCACCACAACCATCATTTGCCTCATAAGTTTCCTGATCAAATTCACAAGTTACATTGGCACAGGTAATTTCAATGGCTTTAACATCGCTAATATCAATTTTCATTACGTATTCCGAGGTACAATTGCAACTGTTGGTAACGGTTAACCGTACTGCATAATGCCCTCCATTACTATATGCATGGGTGGGTTCAAATAAAGACGATGTAGTACCATCGCCAAAATCCCAGAAATAATGTACGATATCAGAGCCATTATTCGGTGTTGAAAGATTGTCAAACGAAATAGGCATATCTATACAAAACTCCCTCTGATCCGGATCTATACCATTGATTTTAAATTCGGCACGCGGGCTTACTATTTTTTCTACACATATAGTACGTATATCAACCATACCGTTAGTATAAGAAATGGTAATTGTAAGACTACCCATACCAGAACTGCCCCATTGTACCGCAGCATTGGTATTGGTACTACCGGGTTGTAACGTACCACCGGTGGGTTGCCAGGTTACCGCTGCTACATTGGCTGCCTGCAGGGTATAGTTTACTGTACTGCCTTCACAGAATCGCAAACACTCTCCTTGATCCATACTTTCAAACGTGTAAACATAAGGTAAACTGCGTTCGTCATCGTACTCTATACACCCTACTTCCTGATCCCAGGTAAGTACAGGGGTATTTGTTGTTTGTGCCTTTATCCCTAAAGACAACAGGAACATCAGTATGATGCCCAACGCCCGAATGGGCGGTTTCGTAATTTTCGTCATTTTTTGAATGTTTTAATTAAAAAAATATGTTATCCGGGTGCTACCGATACCTAAACCGGTAGTTTAAAGGTTACTAATTGGTTTTTACATGCTATTTTTGTACCTCTCTAACCCTCCTCAAGGAGGGAATAAGTGGTGTTGGTGTTATAAAATGCTCCTATGCGTATAGTATTCCGTTATGACTTCGGACATTAGACTTTGAACTTTATTATCTGTGCTTCTGTGGCTATTTTACCCTTTAAAAAGAAATCCTTTTAAACCACGCCTGCTTTTAGATAAAACCACGTGTGCTTTTTAGTAAAACCACGCGTGATAAACTAACAAATCACACGTGGTTTAAACAACAAATACATAGGTGTTTAAAAAAAATGCTATTTTACCCGCTGTAACACAGCGGCTTTCATACTGTCTGAAAGTCGTTTTCCGGGACGGTAATTTACTTTTATATTACGCACATGTTTTTGTGCATTAAACTCTTCGGTGGTAGCCGTACCTTCACTTGATAAGGAAGGATACAACGAACCGATTTTGTCTAAACGTACAATTTTACCGTTGGCAAGGGCATCTTGCATTACGTTTTCCAAAGCAATGATAACGCCCCGGATGTCTGCCTCGCTCAATGCACTGAATTTTTCAATAGATTTTACCAGATCGTCTATTGTTTCTTCGCCATCGGTAATAATGGTGGCGTACCATTTTCTGGTACCGCCACCTACCACTCCGGGTTCTCCTTTTTCAATTAATTTGTACAGATTGCCATAATTTATCTGTTTAAAGTTCTTTGCTACTTTATCTTTCTGTTGCGGTGTTAATACACGATAAGCAATGATGCATTAAATACTGCCTGTGCTGCGTTTTGGTTAAAGCCTAAAGTGGCTGCTACAATCATTTTTTTTCTCCAATCGTTGTCTCCGCTACCCGGTGGCGGATTGTTGTCCAGGCAACTAATAATAAAATGCAACAACTGTTTTTCATTATTGGTAAGCACGGTATCTGTATTAACCCACCCCATTATGGTAGTCAGGTTATCCTCTTCAGCGATAATCAGTTCAAAATAGTCGTTAACGGCCGCCGAAGTGTTTAATACTGTATATTCTTCTTCATAATTCTGTAAAAAACGCAGTGCCTGGGTGTTACTTATCAGGGTGTAACCTGCCGGTTTAATTTGTAAAAAAGCGATATTTTGTAAAGAAACACTGTCTAATAAAGTTATTTTTTGGGTGAGTGTTACAGGGGTGTTCCCTGAAACTGCCACCGTATAGCCGGCAACCAGCTGCGAAACAATACTGTTTAAACTAATTGCTGCATTTGCCTGCACGCTGTTGGTTGCATAATTTTCTAAAGAAACGGTTTCAGCAGGCTCATTAAAATCTTCCGAACAGGAAATTGTTATAGTTAACAATAAAAATAACAGGTAATAATTTTTCATGGGGTAGTACTCTTTAAAATGATTTATAAATGTTGTTTTGTAAGTCTCTCAAAATTATTGTTTCTCAACACCCTATACAAAAAGTTGTTATGCACTTTTATCAATTTGCAGTTAAAAAAGACTTAATCACTTGATTATCAAGCGTATTTTTTTTTGGTGGTATCAGCATAAAATTGTACTTTGCAGAAAAATAAAAGCGTATATATGTTAAAATATTACTTTTTTTCAGGTCTTTTTTGGGTATTTTTCTCCGTAAACGGTCAGTCTGTTTTAAGATATAACGAAGATTCTTTTACCTTTAAACAGCTAAATGATACATTAAATGTAGCCAACAGAGAAGATGGTACCTACCAACTTTTTTTGCAATTGTATTTGAATAAAGCCAAAAAAGAACAACATACAGAATATTTGTTTGAGGCTTATTACAGGCTTTCAGGCTATGAACCTTCCGCTAAAATTGCCCATATTTATACTGACAGCTTATTCGATGTTGCTAAAAAACTACCTGAATTCTATTATATAAGGGCCTTACAAACCAAAGCAACCAATTATTATTATGAAAAAGATTATATCAATTCACTAAAATACGAACTACAGGCATTACACAAAATTAATAAGGAAAGAGAACCGTATGCTTATTATAAAAGCATCTATAGTATTGGTCTGATGTATTTTCATATACAGGAATATGGCAAAGCGTACCATTATTTTAACCAGGCACGGGTGTACTATCAAGAAAGTACAGATTACAGCCATGTGCAAGGCTACTTTAATTCGTTATACCGCGAAGCGTTTGCTTTATATTATTTGAACAACTATGCCGAAAGTACAGATCTTATACAAACCGGTTTAAACAAAAAAAACTTGTTAAGAGCTGATGATGTTACGTATAAGCTTTCTTATTTTAACTATGTGCTGGCATTAAACATGTACCGCGAAAAACACTATACAGAAAGCGTTGCCCTGTTAAAAAATCAGATAGACGTCATTGTTTCTAACAATGATTTTGCAAACCTGGCTACCCTTTATTATTATATGGGGTTAAATTACCAGCAATTAAACAATAAAGAAAATGCGGTGGTTTATTTTAAAAAGACCGATGCCATTTTTAAAGATCATAATTACAGCAACCCGGAAATTAAAGAAGCTTATACGTACCTGATAGACCATTACCGGAAACAAAACAACGTGAACCAGGAATTGTTTTACACCAACCGTATGATAGAGGTAATGCAGTACTTACAAAGAGAATATCAGTCGCTTTCCGGAACCTTGCATTACAAATTTGATATTCAGGGATTGCAGGCTGATAAAGAACGCTTAGAGAAAGATTTAAACAAGCAAGGAATTTTTACGCTTTACATTGCCCTTGCCGGCGGAATTATTTCGTTACTCTTGTTCGTTATCGCGATACGTAACAGCCGTAAAAAACGTATGTACTTAAAAAATTACAACAATTTACTTAAAGAACGAAGCGTGCAGCAAGAACCGGACACTGTTGAAAATGATGAACTGTATAATATGGTTACCATTAACCAGACAGAAGAGCTTGCCGCTTACCAATGGGCTCAGTATTCGGAAACGGTAGCAGAAACAGAGGAAACCAAAGAAAATAATCCCTTCAGCAAAAAAATATGGGACGAATTAACCCAGCGCGTAACTACTTTTGAGGAAGAGAAACAATTTCTGCGGTGTATTACCCTAAACGACCTGGTAGCCGAATGGAATACTAACCGCACATATATCTCCAAATACATTAACCAGACAAAAGGAAAACAGTTTCCGGATTATTTAAACGATTTACGGGTTGATTATTTTTTGAAAGCATCGGTTACCGATAAAAAATGGAATAAATTAAAAATAGAGGCAATTGCCCAAAAGTTAGGGTTTACCAGTGCGCGAAGTTTCTCTTCGGCGTTTCTTAAAAAAACAAAAGTAAGTCCTTCTTTCTATTTAAAAAAAGAGAAAGAAAAAGAAGGCCTAAAGGAAAAACAACCGTTTATCGCTATGGAGGCTTCACAGGTATCCTGATGATAAAATGTCCTATCTCCTACCTTATCACGATCTAAAAATGTTCTTTTTTAAGCTTTTCTCACTATTTTTGTGCCATGCATAGGTATAACAAAGTAGTTTTAGCTTTAGGAAGTAATTTAGGCGATAAGAAAAACCATCTTATAAACGCCGTTCATCTTATTCACAACGAAATAGGTTTTGTAACGCAGGCATCGGCTATCTACGAAACGCCTTCGTGGGGTTTTGACAGTTTTCCGTTTTATAATATGTGCCTTTTAATTCACACGCATTTGTTGCCGCAAAATCTTTTAATCCGTTTAAAAGAGGTAGAAAAGAAATTAGGTAGGAAAAAGAAAACAACCGATAGTTACCAGGCCAGAACCGTTGATATCGATATTGTTTATTTTAACGATTTGGTTTTGAATGTTCCTGATTTACAAATTCCCCACCCGCAAATGCAGCATCGGAAGTTTGTATTGAAGCCTTTAAACGATCTTATTTTTGATTGGAAACATCCAATTTTACAGCAAACCACACGTGAACTATTGGCAAATTGCAATGATTCATCAGAAATTAAAAAAGTATCAGATATTCATTTGCCTAAAGACAATTATTGTTTCCAGCAGTTGAATTTCTTGGCTATTGAAGGAAATATCGGCGTGGGAAAAACCACTTTAGCACAAAAAATGGCACAGGATTTCAATGCCAAAACTATTCTGGAGCGTTTTGCCGACAATCCGTTTTTACCCAAGTTTTATAAAGAGCCTGAACGATACGCTTTTCCATTAGAGATGTCTTTTCTTGCCGACCGATACACACAATTACACGCTGCCTTAGGTCAACATAATTCTTTTAATGATTTTGTAATTACCGATTACTATATTTACAAATCGTTAATCTTTGCCCAGGTTACTCTTGAGCCAGACGAAGCTTTATTGTATCGCACTGTTTTTGATGTGATGTATAAAGAAATTACCAAGCCCGATTTATACATTTATCTTTATCAGAACACTGATAATTTATTAGCAAACATTAAAAAACGAAACCGTGGATACGAAGAAAATATTCAACCCGATTATTTAAACAGTATTAGCCAAAGTTACACCGATTTTATCAGTACACTTCCTAAAGAAAAGTTACTGATTATTGATGTAACCGATATGGATTTTGTTGAAAGCCACCAAGATTACTTAAAAATATTGAATGTTATTAGCGAAAAGATAAAGCAATAGCTTTATTGAAGAACCTGCATCTTCTGAAAAAGATCCCAGATTACAATACCACCGCTTACCGAAACATTTAAAGAATGTTTGGTTCCTAATTGCGGAATTTCAATTACCACATCACTGTTATTTATCACTTCTTGGTTTACGCCTTTTACTTCGTTACCAAAAAACAAAGCATATTTTACATTACTTTCTACAGAAAAATTATTCAGCATAACAGAACCTTCCACCTGCTCTACCGAAAGTATTTTTACATTTTCTTTTTTTAAACGATCAACCACCTGTAACACCTCTTTTACATATTCCCATTCCACTGTATCGGTTGCACCTAAAGCCGTTTTGTGGATTTCTTTGTTTGGCGGAGTTGCGGTAATTCCACACAAGTAAATTTTCTCAATTAAAAAAGCATCGCACGTTCTAAAGAAAGAACCAATGTTGTGCAAACTTCTTATATCATCCAAAACAACAATAATCGGTGTTTTTTCGGCTTGTTTAAATTCTTCTATATTCTTTCGGTTGAGTTCGTCTAAAATTAATTTTTTCATTTTTCGGTTTTAATCTTGCAAAGATATACTATTCTAACCTTTGCCAATTACTAATAGTTATGATATATTTGTAGTTAAAATTTTCAACAATGGCAACAAAGGAAAAAGTAAAAAAAGAAACCCCGCTAATGCAGCAATACAATCAGATAAAAGCGAAATATCCCGATGCGTGTTTGTTGTTTCGAGTGGGCGATTTTTACGAAACCTTTGGCGAAGATGCCGTTCGAACCGCAAAAGTTTTAGGAATCACCTTAACCAAACGCGGAGCGGGCTCCAGCAGCGAAACCGAGTTGGCAGGGTTCCCACATCATTCCTTAAATGTGTACTTACCCAAACTGGTAAAAGCAGGTTTACGCGTGGCTATTTGTGATCAGTTAGAAGATCCAAAAATGGCTAAAACCATTGTAAAACGTGGTGTTACCGAATTGGTTACACCGGGTGTTGCCATTAACGATGAAGTGTTGCAATCTAAAAGCAACAACTTTTTGGCGGCATTGCATTTTGGTAAAAAAAACATAGGAATTGCCTTTTTAGATGTTTCCACGGGCGAATTTTTAACGTCGCAAGGTAACGAAGAATACATCGACAAATTGTTGCAGAATTTTAAACCAAGTGAAGTTTTAGTCCAAAAGGGAAATAAAAACCATTTTCTACATCATTTTGGGAGTGATTTCAATTTGTTCTATTTGGAAGACTGGATTTTTAAAGACGATTATGCCAACGAAAGTTTGACCAATCATTTTAAAACCAACTCGTTAAAAGGTTTTGGAATTGATGAATTGCAGGAAGGCGTTATTTCGTGCGGAGCGATTTTATATTATTTATCGGAAACGCAACACAACAAAATTCAGCATATTACCAATATCCAACGCATAGCCGAAGATGCTTACGTCTGGATGGACCGGTTTACGATTCGAAATCTGGAACTATACGGTTCGGCAAACGAAAACGCTACCACGCTTTTAGATGTGATCGACAAAACGCTGTCGCCCATGGGCGGACGTTTGTTGAAACGCTGGCTGGCATTGCCCTTAAAAGACATTGATGCCATTAACAAGCGTTTTGATGTGGTGGATTATTTCAAAGGAAATCCCGAAGTTTTACAGAGTTTTCAATATCAGATCAAACAGATTTCCGATTTGGAACGATTGATTTCCAAACTGGCAACTGGAAAAATTTCTCCTCGTGAATTTGTCATTTTAAAGGAAAGCTTGGATGCGATTGTTCCTTTAAAAGAAACAGCTTTGCAATCTAAAAACGATGCGTTGAAAGTTATTGGCGACAATCTGCATGCTTGTGAATTGTTACGTGAAAAAATTTCAACCACTATTTCTGCCGATGCTCCGGTGGCACTGAACAAAGGAAATGCGATTGCCAATGGGGTAAACGAAGAACTGGATGAACTGCGGAATATCTCACAATCGGGCAAATCGTTTTTAGAAGCTATTGAACAGAGAGAAAGCGAAGCCACAGGAATTCCTTCGTTAAAAGTAGCCTTTAACAACGTTTTCGGTTATTATATCGAAGTAAGAAATACGCATAAAGATAAGGTTCCTTCTGAATGGATTCGCAAACAGACATTGGTTAGTGCAGAACGTTACATTATAGAAGAATTAAAAGAATACGAAGCCAAAATTTTAGGTGCCGAAGAACGTATTTCTAAGATTGAAGCCGAAATTTACGATAAATTTATTATGTGGTGTTCGCAGTATATTCAACCGGTTCAGCTCAATGCTCAATTGGTCGCTCAATTGGATTGTTTACAGTCGTACACACAGTTGGCAACAGAAAATAATTACATTCGTCCTGTTTTAGAAGAAAACCATATTTTGGAAATCAAAAACGGTCGTCACCCAGTTATTGAAAAACAGTTGCCGATTGGCACACCTTATATTGCAAACGACGTATATTTAGACACCGACACCCAACAAATCATCATGATTACCGGACCGAATATGTCGGGTAAATCAGCTATTTTGCGTCAAACGGCATTGATTGTCTTATTGGCACAAATGGGAAGTTTTGTACCTGCGAGTTTTGTGAGAATGGGAATTGTCGATAAAATTTTCACACGTGTAGGCGCATCGGACAATATTTCTATGGGCGAATCGACCTTTATGGTGGAAATGAACGAAACCGCTTCTATTCTGAACAATCTTACCAACCGAAGTCTGGTTCTATTAGATGAAATCGGTCGTGGAACATCCACTTATGATGGAATTTCCATTGCCTGGGCAATAGCCGAATACATTCACGAACATCCGCAAAAAGCCAAAACATTGTTTGCAACGCATTATCACGAACTGAATGATATGCACGAACAGTTTGAACGCATTAAAAACTACAACGTTTCAGTAAAAGAACTGAAAGATAATGTGTTGTTTTTAAGAAAATTAGTTCCAGGTGGAAGTGCACACAGTTTCGGAATCCACGTGGCAAAAATGGCAGGAATGCCGAATTTAGTCGTTCAAAAAGCACAGAAAATCCTTAAAAAATTAGAAGCCAGCCATAAAACAGAAAGCACTCAAGATGCTCTGAAACAAGATGATTTACAATTATCCATTTTCAAATTAGACGATCCCATTTTAGAAGAAATCAGAGAGGAAATTGTAAATTTAGACATCAACACGCTAACCCCTGTTGAAGCCTTAATGAAGTTAAACGAAATCAAAAAGGTGGTTTTGAAGAAGTAAATTGTATAAAACACAGTTACTATTTTGTAAATAATGCTTTTTATTGTTGGCAAAAGATGTTCACTTTTAGCAAAAAAAATTCATAAATGCATTATTCACAACCCAACAGCTTCTTTTGATTATTTTTTTATCAATAATCAGCTAACAGATTGTTTTTATTGCTAATTTCGCGGATTCAAAAAAACAAGCATAAATACGCCATAGAAATGCCAATAAAAAAAACGAAAACATACCGCCGAACGCGGTATCTGTTGTATAAAGAAACACTGATTGATTTTGAAGAACATTTTTGGTCTTTTATAGGATCATTTGTAGGTCTTGGTTTGATTTGCTACTTGAATTACCATTACCTTTCTAAATACGATCTAACACTTTTAATCGGTTCATTTGGTGCAAGTTCTGTTTTAATTTACGGAAACATCGGCAGTCCGTTGGCACAACCCAGAAATTTATTTTTAGGTCACATTATTTCGGCAATTGTAGGTGTTAGTTCGTACAAACTCTTAGGCGATTATTTGTGGATTGCCGCACCGCTGGCTGTTTCTGTGTCAATTATCGGTATGCAAATGGCAAAAGCACTACACCCGCCCGGTGGTGCCACCGCTTTAATTGCCGTTACGGGCGGTCCGTCAATTACCAATTTGGGGTATGAATATGTTTTTTCTCCGGTAATTACCGGCGTCTTTATTCTGTTTTTGGCAGCATTGATTTTCAATAACATCACACCAAAAAGACAATATCCCACAAAATCGTTTATCGTATTTAAACGCATCTTGTTTAACAAAAAAAATCAACCGTATTTTAAAAGATAAAATGTGGCAAAAATCAACACAAATAATTTTCATTAAATCAATTACATATACTATTTTTGCACCTTAACAACATAAACAATCAATGAATACAACTAAACAAATTCAATCGGCATTAATTTCGGTATTTGATAAAGACGGATTAGAGCCAATTGTAAGAGAATTGCATAAAAATAACGTTACAATTTATTCAACAGGCGGAACCGAAACATTTATTAAAGATTTAGGTATCCCGGTAGTTCCTGTAGAAGAGGTAACATCGTATCCTTCTATTTTAGGCGGTCGTGTAAAAACGTTACACCCTAAAGTTTTTGGAGGAATTTTGAACAGACAAGACAACGAAACGGATGTTCAGCAAATGAAGGATTATGCTATTCCGCAAATTGATTTAGTTATTGTTGATTTATATCCTTTTGAAAAAACAGTAGCTTCGGGTGCTGATGAGGCAGCCATCATCGAGAAAATTGACATAGGTGGAATTTCATTAATTCGTGCCGGAGCTAAAAATTTCAAAGACACGGTAATTGTTGCTTCTGTTGAAGAATACGCTACGTTTTTAAACTTTTACACAGAAGGAAACGGTACCACCACCTTGGCTCAACGTAAATATTTAGCTACAAAAGCATTCCATACTTCATCTCATTACGACGGAGCTATTTTTAACTATTTTAACCAAGAGGCTCAAGAACCTATTTTAAAAATTAGTGAAAGTGAGGCACAAACATTGCGTTATGGAGAAAATCCACATCAAAAAGGAACTTTCTTTGGAAATTTTGACGAAATGTTTGATAAATTACACGGAAAAGAATTATCTTACAACAATTTATTAGATGTTGATGCCGCTGTTAATTTAATGAATGAATTTAAAGCTGATGCTCCTACGTTTGCTATATTGAAACACAATAACGCATGTGGTGTGGCTCAAAAACCAACGATGAAAGAAGCTTATTTAGCAGCGTTGGCGGGCGATCCAACTTCTGCTTTTGGCGGGGTATTGATTGCTAATGGAAACATTGACAAAGCAACAGCTGAAGAAGTTAATAAATTGTTCTGCGAAATTGTTATTGCACCATCGTATGATAATGATGCTGTGACCATTTTACAAGAAAAGAAAAACAGAATTATCTTGGTAATAAAAGATGTTGAACTGCCTAAAACACAAGTTCGTACATGTTTAAACGGTATTTTATTACAAGATAAAGATAACGTTACAGATACTAAAGAACACTTAACAAACGTTACCACTTTAGTACCTACGGCTGAACAGGTTGAAGATTTATTGTTTGCTTCAAAAATTTGTAAACACACCAAATCAAATACTATTGTATTGGCTAAAAACAAACAATTATGTGCCTCTGGTACAGGACAAACATCTCGTGTTGATGCCTTACGTCAGGCTATTGAAAAAGCAAATTCTTTTGCCTTTGATCTAAACGGAGCTGTTATGGCAAGTGATGCGTTTTTTCCTTTCCCTGATTGTGTGGAAATTGCAAAAAATGCCGGTATTGCAGCAGTTATTCAACCAGGTGGTTCTATTAAAGACAATTTAAGTATTGATTATTGTAACGAAAACAAAATGGCAATGGTAACCACAGGTATTCGTCACTTTAAACATTAAAAATATAACGGAATAGTTTAACTTAACACCATTTAAAAAAATATATGGGATTTTTTGATTTCATGACCGAGGAAATTGCTATGGACCTTGGTACTGCAAATACTTTAATTATACATAACGGAAAAGTTGTTGTTGACAGCCCTTCTATTGTTGCTCGTAACCGCGTATCAGGAAAAATAATTGCTGTGGGTAAAGAAGCCAGCTTAATGCAGGGAAAAACACATGACAACATCAAAACCATACGTCCGTTGAAAGATGGTGTTATTGCAGATTTCGATGCTTCTGAGAAAATGATCAATTTGTTCATTAAAAGTATCCCGGCATTAAAAAAGAAACTATTCACACCGGCATTGCGCATGGTGGTTTGTATTCCATCAGGTATTACCGAAGTTGAAATGCGTGCCGTTAAAGAATCGTGCGAACGCGTAAACGGTAAAGAAGTATATCTGATTCACGAACCAATGGCAGCAGCAATCGGTATCGGTGTGGACATTATGCAACCTAAAGGTAACATGATTGTTGATATAGGTGGTGGTACTACTGAAATTGCTGTTTTGGCTTTAGGCGGTATTGTTTGTGATAAATCGGTAAAAATTGCCGGCGATGTTTTTACGAACGATATTATTTACTATATGCGTACCCAACACAATTTATTTGTGGGTGAAGGTACTGCAGAGAAAATTAAAATTGAAATTGGTGCTGCCATTGAAGATTTAGAGCAGGGACCGGAAGATTTAATGGTACAAGGTCGTGACTTGTTAACGGGTAAACCAAAACAGGTGAATGTATCGTACCGTGAAATTGCGAAAGCATTAGACAAATCAATCCAGCGTATTGAAGATGCCGTTATGGAAACCTTGTCACAAACTCCTCCGGAATTAGCTGCCGACATTTACAACACGGGTATTTATTTAGCTGGTGGTGGGTCTATGTTAAGAGGGTTAGACAAACGCATCTCTCAAAAAACAGATTTACCAGTATATATTGCCGAAGATCCTTTACGTGCCGTGGTTCGCGGTACCGGAGTTGTGCTTAAAAACATTGAGAAATTTAAGAGCATTCTTATAAAATAAAACCACCATAGAATATGCAGCAAATCATTTATTTTATATCTAAAAACAGTACCAAGCTACTGTTTTTGCTGCTTTTAGTAGTTTCATTGTATTTAACAACGCAGACACACTCCTATCATCAAAGCCAAATGTTTCATAGTGCCAACGTTGTTTCGGGTACGGTTTATGAAAAAACAAATAACATTACTGAATACCTTCATTTAAAAGATGAAAACAACCGTTTGGCAGAAGAGAATGCCCGCATGAAACAAATTTTATACAACAGTGCATTAATTGTTGACAGTACATTTGCTGTGAATCCTTCAATCCGTATTGCACAAGATTACAAATTGTTTCATGCAAAAATCATTAAAAATTCATTCTTTAAAAAAGACAATTATTTAACGATAAAAGGCGGTAAGCTAAATGGTATTAAAAAAGATATGGGAGTAATCAATTCTAATGGAGTCATAGGAATTGTTGAAAATGTATCTAATCATTATGCCACTATACAGAGTATTCTTAACACGCATACAAAAATTAGTGCGAAAATAAGCAACACCGATCATTTTGGTACCATTACGTGGGACGGTAAAAACACAGGTTATGTGCAGCTTGTTGATATACCCAAACTGGCAGCATTACACAAAGGCGATTCTATTGTAACTGGGGGAATTTCGACTATTTTTCCCGAAAATGTACCTGTTGGGTTGGTTGATAAGGTTTACACGTCAAAAAATTCCAATTTTTACACCATAAGCGTGCGTTTGTTTAATGACATGACCAACATTAGTTCGGTTTACTTAATTGAAAACGTGCACATTAAAGAAATTTTAGAACTTGAAGAAGAAACAATAAATGAATAATACTACTGTTTTAAATACGTTGCGTTTTATTGTTCTTGTATTTTTTCAGGTAACAGTATTTAACAATATTCACTTTTTTGGATTCATAACGCCTTACCCGTACATTTTATTCATTTTGTTGTATCCGTTAAATGTCAACCGCCATTTGTTTTTGATTTTCAGCTTTTTGCTAGGTTTGGTTTTAGATATTTTCAACAACTCGGGCGGTGTTCACACCACAGCCTGTATCACTTTGGCATTTGTTAGGCAAAATCTGTTGAAAATGTCGTTTGGTTATAGTTACGAATTTCACATGATGCGCATTACCGATAAAATTTCGTCAGAACTGGTTACGTACGTGGTAACAAGCGTATTGATTCATCATACCGTATTAATCGTTCTCGAAATTTTTAACCTTCACTTTATATGGGAAATACTATTGCGTATTATTACTTCTTCCATTTTCAGTATTTTATTGATTTTCTTAATAATAGGATTAATTAAATCGCCACGAAGATGAGAAAACTTCTGTTTCCCATAATTGTACTGACAGCTGCAATAATCATTGTGGCAAGGCTTTTTTATTTACAGATTGTCGATGATTCTTTCTTGAAAAAAGCCGACATCAACGCCCTGAAAATTGTATATGAATATCCCGAACGCGGTTACATTTATGACCGGACCGGACAGCTTTTAGTAGCCAACCAGCCAAGTTATGATATCATGGTTATTCCGCGTGAAATGAAAAATACCGACACGCTGGAGCTATGCAATATTTTAGAAATCACTAAAGATGATTTTATAAAAAAAATAGAAAAAGCAAAGGTTTATTCTCCCCGGCTTCCATCTGTTTTTCTGGCACAATTAACCAAAACGGAATTTGCTGCCTTTCAGGAAAAAATCCGCCATTTTAAAGGATTTTACATTCAGAAAAGAAATCTGCGCGATTATCAGGTAGATTATGCTGCCAATGTTTTTGGATACATCCGTCAGATTAATGAAATGGAACTGGAAAGAAAGCCTTATTACAAATCCGGTGAATTAATCGGGATCAGAGGTGTGGAGCAAGCTTACGAAGAAGATTTGCGGGGGATACGTGGTGTGCATTACATTCAAAAAGATAAATTCAACAAAGAGATAGGTCCTTTTAAAGAAGGTATTTATGACACCATTGCCGTAAAAGGAAACGATTTAACCATAACCATTGACGGCGCTTTACAGAAATACGGAGAAGAATTAATGATTCGCAAACGTGGCGGTATTGTAGCTATAGAACCCAAAACAGGAGAAATTCTGGCATTAATAACTGCTCCTTCTTATGATCCAAAATTATTAGTTGGTCGTGATCGTTCAAAAAATTATGTAGCTATAGACAGCATTCCGGGTAAACCTTTTTTAGATAAAGTTTTACAGGGACAATTTGCACCCGGTTCCCCTTTTAAGATTTTAACCGGATTGATTGGTCTGCAGGAAGAAGTGATCGATACCGAAACTCGTTTTCCTTGTTCTCATGGTTTTCATTACGCCCGTGGAGCTTTTATGGCTTGTCACGACGCGGGTAGCTGGAATTTACACTCTGCCATTGCAAAATCATGTAACACCTATTTTGCTCAAACGTTTATGAGGATTATAAACAAATATCCAACACCGGCACAAGGTGTAGATGCCTGGTATAGTCACTTAAAAAGTTTTGGACTGGATGATTATATGGGTTACGATTTACCATCGGGACAAAAAGGAAACATTCCAAGTTCTAAATTTTACAAAAAATGGTATCCTAATGGCGGGTGGAAAAGTACCACCATTATATCAAATGCTATAGGTCAGGGAGAAATTGTTATGACTCCAATTCAATTAGCCAATGTAATGTGTGCGGTTGCTAACGAAGGACATTATTTTACCCCACATATCATCAAAAAAATCGAAAATAGGCAAATAGATAAATCTTTTGTTCAAAGGAAACAAACAACGATCGATAAAGAATATTTTCGCCCAGTTATTGAAGGTTTGGCAGAAGTATACAGAACAGGTACTGCAAGTCGTTTACAAATTCCTGATATTGCAATTTGCGGAAAAACCGGAACTGTTGAAAACTTTGCAACGGTTGATGGGGAGAAAACAAAATTACAAGACCACTCGGTTTTCTTAGCTTTTGCACCTAAAGAAAATCCAAAAATTGTAGTTGCGGTGTTTATTGAAAATGGTAGTTGGGGTGCAAGTTGGGCAGGACCAATTGCATCGTTAATGATTGAAAAATACCTGAAAGGAGAAATCACCCGTACCGATTTAGAAAAAAGAATGTTAGAAGGTGATTTGTCTGCAAATTACGTTTTAAGAGATATCTCAGACAAACAAAAAGAAGAAAAAGACCGATTAAAACGTTTAGAAAAAGAACGTCAGTTACAACTAAAGGCGAAACAAAATGGTAAAAACTAAACATTTAGAAAACCAAAGTGTCATTGCAAACATAGACTGGTTAAGTATATTTTTATATACTGCACTGGTTTTTTTTGGTTGGATGAATATCTACTCTGCTTCGCTACCGCTTGAAGAAACTTCTATTTTTGATTTAAGTCAAATTTACGGAAAGCAAATTCTGTTTATTGGCATCACCCTTCCTGTAATTGTTATCATTCTTTCATTAGATGCTAAAACATACGAAAAGTACTCCTTAATTTTTTATATCATCGGCATTCTGTTATTAATGGGATTATTTGTTTTTGGAAAAACCATTAAGGGACAAACAAACTGGTATCAATTTGGAGGGATCAGTATGCAGCCTTCAGAATTTGCAAAAATTGGTACCGCTTTATTTCTTTCTAAATACATTTCAGAAAATCAAACGCCTTTCCAAACATTAAAAGAACAAGTAATTGCCATGGGCATTATTTTTCTGCCTGTTGCATTTATCATGTTGCAACCCGATGCAGGCTCTGCGATGATTTTTATGGTATTTTTCCTTGTTTTGTACAGAGAAGGCCTCCCCGCCTGGTATCTTTGGACCGGTTTCTTCGCAATACTTCTATTTATTTTAGCATTGGTCATAAAACCGGTAATTTTACTGGTCTTAATTTTATTAGGATGCATTATACACTTTATTTACAATAAAAGCATTCATAGAAATCCGTTTATATATGCAATTTTGGCAGTTGTGATGAGTGGTTTTGTGTTTTCAGTTGATTATGTTTTTGAAAACGTTCTGGAATCCCATCAAAAAGATCGTATCAATGTATTGATTGGTGAAAATGTGGATATGAAAAAAGAAGGATATAACCTTAATCAGGCAATGATTGCCATTGGTTCGGGCGGATGGACAGGTAAAGGATATTTAGAAGGTACACAAACCAAAGGCGGATTTGTACCTGAACAACACACCGATTATATTTTTACCACCGTTGGCGAAGAATGGGGTTTTGTAGGATCACTTTCTGTAGTAGTTTGCTTTTTAAGTTTGATACTTAGAGTTACCTATTTAGCTGAAAAACAAAAAAACAACTTTAACCGGATTTACGGATACTGTGTAGCCGCCATTTTATTCATGCACTTTTTTGTTAACATTTCCATGTTAATAGGTATTTTTCCAACCATTGGCGTACCATTACCTTTCTTTTCATACGGCGGATCCAGTTTAATAGCCTTTACCTTATTATTATTTATTTTTCTAAAATTAGATGCAAATAAAGTGAACGAATGGTAATTGGCACACATTTTGATAAAACAACATTAAATTTAGAAATTAAATAAATAGAGAATTATGAAAAAAAGTATTTATCTAGTAGCAATGGTTTTAGGGATCAGCGTATCAGTATCGGCACAAGAAAGTTTAACTTCAGAAAAATCTACAATAGACACAGAATCTTTAGAAACTCTGAAAAATAATACTGATAAGGTCACAAATAATCAAGAACAGTACACAGAAACATCATCTTCTGTTACTACTAAATCGAACTACGAAGAAGATATTTTAAAAGCAGAAAAAGCCAAACAGAAGGCACAAGAAGAATTAGCAAAACAAGAAGCAAAAGCTGCAAAAGCTGCTAAGAAAAAAGCTGAAGCCGAGGCAAAAGCTGCTCAAAAAGCTCAGAAAAATTTTGAAAAAGAACAAAAAGCAAAGCTAAAAGCTGATAAAGCTGCTGCTAAGAAAATTCAGAATGTTACGAAAGCAAAAGACAAACTTAAAAAAGCTGAAAGTGATTTAAGCAAAGCCGAAATGAAGTTAGAGGAAGCAAAAAACAGTTTTGAACTAAAAAAATTGAAAAACAAATTAGATGCTCAAAAAGAAATCAAAGAAAAATCTAAACTGGTAAAATTAGAAACTAAAGTTTCAGAATTAAAATTAAAGGTGAGTCAACAAGAATTAGAATTAAAAAAAGCAGAGATTAAGTAATTTTTGTTTAAGTAAATAAAAAGCCGTCCCGTTTAAAAAAATCAGGACGGGACACTATCCTATAAAGTGTGTAAGTTAAAAAGTTAGGGCTTAGATTTTATAATCTGATCCTTTTTTCAAAAATAAGCATAAATTGGTTTAAAACCAATCCCCAGTTTTGTATCGGCATCGTC
>Ga0164243_10000548_pt1 | contig 68453 bp, 52 predicted proteins | sample OricompcompostOP_FD_108781 | JGI IMG/M metagenome (GOLD analysis project Ga0164243, IMG submission 108781) | Organic Plus compost microbial communities from Emeryville, California, USA - Original compost - Organic plus compost (OP) | ecosystem: Engineered > Solid waste > Mixed feedstock >... | reverse complement strand
CTCTCCGACCGCCCGCACCTCGTCCTTGAACAGGGTCCGCAGCGGCTCGATCAACTTGAACTGGAGATCATCGGGAAGGCCGCCGACGTTGTGATGGCTCTTGATGTTGGCCGCTCCCTCACCGCCGCCGGACTCGACGACATCGGGATACAACGTGCCCTGCACCAGGAACTCCACCGATCCGTCGACCGAGCCGACGATCTCCCGGGCAGCCTGTTCGAAACAGGAGATGAACTCGGCGCCGATGATCTTGCGCTTCCGCTCCGGGTCGGACACCCCGGCGAGCGCGTCCAGGAACTGCTTGCGGGCGTCGAACACCTTCAGGTCGACACCGGTGGCGGCGACGAAATCCTTCTCCACCTGCTCCGCCTCACCCTTGCGCAACAGGCCGTGATCAACGAAGACGCAGGTCAGTTGATCACCGATCGCCCGCTGCACCAAGGCGCCGGCCACGGCTGAATCGACGCCGCCGGACAGCGCACAGATCACCTGCTTGTCACCGACCTGCTGCCGGATCGCGGCCACCGACTCCTCGACGATGTTGGCCGCGGTCCAGGTCGGCCGGACGCCGGCCACGTCGAACAGGAAGCTCTCCAGCACCCGCTGGCCGGACTCGCTGTGCAACACCTCCGGATGCCACTGCACCCCGGCCAGCCCTCGACCCAGATCCTCGAACGCCGCGATCGGCGCACCGTCGCTGCCGGCCAGCGGGACGAATCCCTCGGGTGCCTTCACCACTGAGTCGCCGTGGCTCATCCAGACCCTCAGCTGCTCCGGCAACCCGGCCAGCAGCCGACCGTGCTCGCCGACCTGCAGCGCGGTGCGGCCGAACTCGCTGCCGCCGGTGTGCGCCACCTCACCGCCCAGCGCGCGGGCCATCGCCTGGAACCCGTAACAGATCCCGAAGACCGGCACGTCACCGGAGAACATCCCCGGATCGACCTGGGGGGCGCCGGGTGCGTACACCGAGGAGGGACCGCCGGACAGGATGATCGCCTTCGGCTTGCGGGCCAGGATCTCGGCGACCGCCGCGGTGTGCGGAACGATCTCGGAATAGACCTTGGCCTCCCGGACCCGCCGGGCGATCAGTTGGGCGTACTGGGCGCCGTAATCGACCACGATCACCAGATCGTGGTCGTCAGCAGGACTCATGGGCCCGAAGTCTACCGGTGGGCGAGGAGGGTCTTCCGACCCGTTGCGCCCGGATGCTACTGGCTGGTAAGCCCTTGGCATGGATGCGGACGTCATCGTCATCGGGCACGGGCTGTCAGGGCTGGTCGCCACCACCGAGCTGGTCGCTGCGGGCAGGTCGGTGATCCTGCTCGACGGGGAGCCGGCCCAGTCCGTCGGCGGTCAGGCGTACTGGTCCTTCGGCGGACTGTTCATGGTCGACACTCCGGAGCAGCGACGCATGCGGGTGCGGGACTCCGAGGCGTTGGCGCTGGCCGACTGGATGGGTGCGGCCGGTTTCGACTCCCCGTCGGACTACTGGCCGCGCCGCTGGGCGGAGGCGTACGTGTCCTTCGCGTCCGGCGAACTGCGCAGTTGGCTGTACGGCCTCGGCGTGCGCTGGTTCCCGGTGGTCCAATGGGCCGAACGGGGCGGCGGGCCGGCGCCCGGACACGGCAACTCGGTGCCACGTTTCCACATCACCTGGGGCACCGGTCCCGGCTTGGTGCAGCCGTTCGCCGACCGGCTCCGTGATCGGGAACACCTCCGGATCTTCAACCGACACAAGGTTTCCGGACTGACAGCCGGCCCCGACGGGGTACGGGTCGACGGCCACGTCCTGCAGTCCGCGCCGGTGCCCCTCGGCGCCCGGAGCCCGGACGAGGTGACCGGCGAGTTCTCCTACTCCGCACAGGCGGTGATCATCTGCTCCGGCGGCATCGGCGGCAATCTCGATCTTGTCCGGCAGAACTGGCCGACCGCCTGGGGCAGGGCGCCGAAGAAGATGATCATCGGCGTACCGGACTTCGTCGACGGTTCGATGCTGCAGGTCGCCGAAGGCGCCGGCGGCCGGGTGATCAACAAGGAACGGATGTGGCACTACCCCGAAGGGGTGATCAACCACTCCCCGATCTGGACCGACCACGGGATCCGTATCCTGCCCGGACCTTCGGCGCTGTGGCTCGACGCCCGCGGGGAACGGCTGCCGTTCCCGCTGTATCCCGGCTTCGACGCGCTGGGGGCGCTGCGGCACATCACCTGCCAGGGCGACGACTACTCCTGGTTCGTGCTGGACCTGGAGACGCTCGGCAAGGAGTTCGCCCTGTCCGGTTCGGAGCAGAACGCCGACCTCACCGGCAAGGACCTCAGACAACTGTCCTCCCGGGTCCGGCCGGGTCCGACGCCGGAGGTGCGGGCCTTCATCGACCGCGGCGCCGACTTCCTGACCGCCGGATCGGTCACCGGTCTGGCCGAACAGATGAACAAGCTGACCGGCTCTGACCTGATCGACGCCCGGCAGTTGCAACGGCTGATCGAGACCCGCGACCAGCAGGTGATCTCCGGGCTGGGCAAGGATCCCCAGATCACCGCGACCGCGGCCGCCCGCCGCTACCTGGGCGACCGGCTGACCCGGGTGGCCACTCCCCACCCCTACCTCGACGTCCGGCGGCCCGGTGAGGGCGTCGCCGGCGTCGGCGGGCCGTTGGTCGCCGTACGGCTGCGTGTGCTGACCCGCAAGACCCTCGGTGGTCTGGAGACCGACCTGGACGGCCGGGTGCTGACCGCCGACGGCACCCCGCTACCAGGGGTCTACGCGGCGGGCGAGGTGGCCGGGTTCGGCGGCGGTGGCGTCCACGGCTACCGGTCGCTGGAAGGGACGTTCCTCGGCGGCTGCCTGTTCTCCGGCCGGATCGCCGGCCGCGCGGCGGCCCGCGCCGTCAGCTGATCGCTGCCCGGTCAGCCGGCCCGCCGGGCGATCGCCTCGTGGTGGCGTACCACCTCGGCGACGATGAAGTTGAGGAACTTCTCGGCGAATTCCGGGTCGAGGTGGGATTCCTCGGCCAGGGCGCGCAGCCGGGCGATCTGTTGGGTCTCCCGTTCGGGGTCGGCCGGTGGCAGTCCGTGCGCGGCTTTCAGCTCGCCGACCTGCTGGGTGATCTTGAATCGTTCGGCAAGCAGGTGCACCAGGGCTGCATCCATGTTGTCGATGCTCAGCCGCAGCCGATGAAGCTCGTCCCATACGTCCTCGGTCACGATCGGAGAGCCTATCCGGCCAGGGGTTTTCTGCTGCTGGCGGATAATGCAGTCGACGGCATCGACAGGCCCGGAATTAGCAGGCGCATTGTCGGTGGCATCGGGGAGAATATGCGGGTGCCGACAGAACTGCTGAGCGATCGCACGCCCGCGGCGACCACTCTGGTGGGACGCGCCGCGGAGCTGGGTCGACTGACCCGCGCACTCGGCCTCGGCTCGGATGCGCCGGTCGAGCAGTCCGGGCAGCAACGGCATGCGCTGGTCGCCGGCGACGCCGGCATCGGCAAGACCCGCCTGTTGGCCGCCCTGGGCGAGATCGTTGTTTCCTCCGGCCGTCGGGTGGCCGTCGGGCACTGTCTGGACTTCGGCGACGCGTCGCTGCCCTACCTCCCGTTCACCGAGATCTTCGGTCAACTGCAGTCCGATGCGCCCGAGGAGATCGCCGCGATCGCCCGGCGTCATCGGGCCATCCACCGGCTGCTGCCCGACGAGCGGGCGCTGCCCGACGACCTGGCCGGTACGGCCGGCCATGTGGCCCGTACCGAACTGTTCGACGCGGTCGCCCGGGCGTTCGACCGGCTGGCTGCCGAACGCGGGTTGGTCATCATGATCGAGGACCTGCATTGGTCCGATCCGTCCAGCCGCGATCTGCTGACCTATCTGCTGACCCGGCGGTTCGAGCACCCGGTCTCCCTGGTGGTCTCCTATCGGACCGACGATCTGGTCCGCAGCCACCCGGTCCGTGCCGTGCTGGCGAACTGGTCGCGGCTCAACCAGTTGGAACGGGTCGACCTGCCGCCGCTGTCCGACGCGGACCTGGAGCAGGTCGTCGCCGAACTGCGACCCGACCTGGCTGCGGCCGACGTCGCCGCCGTCGTGCGGCGCGCGGACGGCAACGCCTTCTTCGCCGAGGAGCTGGCCGCCGCGGCCGATCTCCGGGGCCATGTCCAGGGTGTGGTGCCGTCGGATCTCGCCGGACTGCTGCTGCTCCGGCTCGACGTGCTCTCCGAGACCGCCCGGCAGGTGGTGCGGGTCGCGGCCGTCGCCGGACGGCAGGTGGGCCACGAACTGCTGGCCGAGGTGGCCGGACTGCCGACCGCCGAACTCGACCTCGCCATCCGCGACGCGGTCGAGGGACAGGTGCTGGTTGGTCGCAACGACGGCTACGCCTTCCGCCACGCGTTGCTGGCCGAGGCCGTCTACGATGACCTGCTTCCCGGGGAACGGGTCCGCCACCACGCCCGGTACGTGCAGGCCCTGTCCAAACCGGGGATCGGCGGCACGGCCGCCGAGTTGGCCCGGCACGCCCGGGCCGCCCACGACATCCCGACCACCATCCGGGCCAGTATCGACGCCGGTGACGAGGCGATCCGGGTCGGCGGTCCCGACGACGCGCTGCAGCACTATCGCAACGCGCTGCAGTTGGCGGAGAACAATCCGATCCCCGATGTCGAGGACCAGGCCGCCGGGCTGGCCGCGCTGACCATCAAGACCGCCGACGCGCTGGAGACGGCCGGGCACCTCGACCAGTCGATCGACCTGCTGCGGGACCGGCTGGACGACCCGGCGATGACGGGCACGGTCCGCGCATCCCTGCTGCAGGCACTGGCGGCCTCCCTGCTCTACAGCGACTACGACCTCGACGAACGGACCCTGCTCACCGAGGCGCTGGAACTGATCGACCCGGAACGGGACCGGGAGCTCTACTGCAAGATCCTCTCCACCCGGGCGCGGTCCTTCATGACCCGCGGCCGCTACGAGGACGCCATCGAGTCTGCGCAGCGGGCCATCGCCCTGGCCAAGGAACTCGGTCGGCGTCGGACCGTCGCCTACCAGACCATCGTGCTGGCCAAGATCAAACAACGGCTGGGTGATCCGGAAGCATCGATCCGGGAGACCGAACGGGTCCGCGACACAGCCGCCGCCGAGGGCGACACCGCGACCGAGCTGCGGGCAACCGACCAGATCGGTTCGATCCGGTTCGAACAGGGCCGGTTGGCCGACGCCCTGGCCGCCTTCGAACGCGGCGTCGAGCGGGCCACCTCGATCGGCAGGCGCTGGTCCCCGCACGGGCTGGACTCGTCGGTGATGGCCGCCCAGACCGCGTTCGCGCTCGGCGAGTGGGACCGCGCCCTGGAATTGTCCGCCGGTGACGAGCACGTGCCCGACCTGAGCCGGGCCAATCTCGATCTGGGCATCCTCGCGGTGCGGGCCGGGCGGGGCGACGTCAGCGGCTTCGAACTGTTGCCGCGGCTGCGTCGCTGGTGGCGCTACGACGCCATGACGATCATCAATTCGCTCCCGGCAGTCGAGTTGTACGCCTGCGTCGGTGACTTCGACGCTGCATTGGCCCTCTACGACGATCTGCTCGGCGCGATCGACCGGGCCTACGGGCGGAAGTTCATCGGCAAGGTGCGGATGTCGGGAGTGCTGCTGGACGTGCTGACCCGGGCGGTCAAGGCGGGCCGGGACAGTGCACCGCTGATCGAGCGCGCCGAACACGCCGAGGTGTCCGCGACCGAGGCGATGGAGAGCTTCCAGCGGATGCGACCGCCAGGGCCCGAGGCGTACGCCTGGCTGGCCCGGGTACGCGCCGAGGGCTGCCGGTTCCGGTCGGCGATCGGCCGCCCGGATCCGTACGGTGACCAGGTGGCGGCCTGGGAGGCTGCGGTCCAGGGCTTCGCCGGCTATCCCCAGCTGTTCGAGTCGGCCCGGTCCAAGGCGCGGCTGGCCGCGGTGCTGCTGGGCGGCGGTGCCGAGGACCGGCGCCGGGCCCAGGAGTTGATCACCGAGGTCAACCGGGTGGCCCAACGGCTGGGTGCCCGGCCGCTGCATCAGGAGTTGGCTGCACTGGGCGTCCGACCTACCCGTCCGCCCGCCGAAGGCGGTGACGACAATCCGCTGACCACCAGGGAACGTGAGGTTCTCGATCTTGTCGCCGACGGCCTGAGCAACCGGGAGATCGGCCGCCGGCTGGTGATCAGTACCAAGACCGCCAGCGTGCACGTCTCCAACATCATGGCCAAGCTGGGCGCGGAGAGCCGGACCGAGGCTGTGGCGATCGCCCGGCGCAACGGGTTGCTCGACGAGCAGCGCTAACCGGTACCGCGGAAGTTCGGCGCCCACGGGGCGCCGGTCAGGCCCACCCGGAGTAGCGCTTCGGCGGTCCGTTCGGCCACCGTGCGCAGGTTGGCGATCTCCTCCTCGGTTGGACGGTGGGGTCGGGCCCAGTAGGCGCCGATCGCAGCCGACGGTTCCGGCGATCCCACCGGCATCATCAGCAGGCTCTTGACGAAGGTCGGCCGGTAGGCCGACTGCGGTATCCGCGGGTCGGTGGTGATGTCGGGGACCACCGCAGGTTCGCCGTGCAGCATCGCCCAGCCCGAGATGCAGCTGTGGATGGGGAACCGTTGTCCCTTCCAGAGCGGGGCGATGGCGTCCTCGTCGGCATAGAAGCACTGATCGTGCTCGCGGAGCACGAAGGTCGCGCCGTCGGCCCGGCAACAGCTGCGGCCGAGGTGACGGACGACCTCGCCGACCTCGACCACCGACCTGGCCGCATCAAGCTCGGCGTACTGATCCATTGCAGTTCCTTCGCGCGGGGTGAGTAGCATCATCGGCCGTGGACCATCTCCGTCTCGGACGAACCGGATTGCTGGTGTCGCGGCTGTGCCTCGGCACGATGACCTTCGGCCTGCAGAGCGACGAATCGACGTCGTTCGCGATCATGGATGCCGCGGCCGAAGGCGGCATCGACTTCTTCGACACAGCCGATGTCTACCCACTGGGCAGCGAGCTTGAACTGAAGGGCCGCACCGAGGAGGTCGTCGGCCGCTGGCTGAAGGGCCGCCGCGAGCAGTTCGTCGTCGCCACCAAGTGCGTCGGGCGGATGGGTCCCAATCCCTGGGACCAGGGCGCTTCCCGGAAGCACATCATGTCCGCCGTCGAGGGCTCGCTGCGACGGTTGCGGACCGACTACATCGATCTCTACCAGTTGCACAGTGACGACCGGGAGACACCGCTGGACGAGACGTTGCAGGCGCTGGACGATCTGGTCCGCCAGGGCAAGGTGCGCTACGTCGGCTGTTCCAACTTCCTGGCCTACCGACTGGCCCGGGCCATCGGCCGCAGCGAGACCCTCGGCGTGGTGCGCTTCGAGTCGGTGCAGCCGCGCTACAACCTGCTGTTCCGGCAGATCGAACGGGAGTTGCTGCCCCTGGCGCGGGAGGAGCAACTCGGCGTCATCCCGTACAACCCGATCGCCGGCGGGCTGTTGTCGGGCAAACACGACCCGACCGCGCCGCCGCCCGAGGGATCCCGGTTCACCCTGGGCAACGCTGCCGCGAACTATCAGAACCGGTACTGGCACGACCGCGAGTTCGCCACCGTCGAACAGCTCAAGGGCGTCGCCGCCGAGATCGGGCAGTCGCTGGTCACCCTGGCCGTGGCCTGGGTGCTGGCCAATCCGGCGGTCACCGCGCCGATCATCGGGGCGAGTCGGCCCGACCAACTGGCCGACTCGCTGGCCGCGGTCGATGTCGATCTGGACGCCGGGGTGCTCGACCGGCTGGGCGAGCTGACCCGCGACTACCGGATGGGCGACGCCGCCCGCTGATCAGGCTTCCCGGTCGCCGCTGAGCTCCGGCGCGTCGGCGCGGTGCTCGGGCAGGATGCCGATCCCCTTGCGGGTGTAGTAGATCAACACGCCGATGCCGATGATCAGCCAGGCGATGCCGCCGATCTTGGCCGCCGGTTCGGCGTTCCACAGCACGAAGCCGATGATCGCGAAGCCGATGATCGGCACCACCCAGTGCAGCAGGAAGTTGGCCGACCGGCGCCGTACTCCGAAGTAGCCGATCACGGCGACGTGCAGCAGCAGGAAGGCGGTCAGCGCGCCGAAGTTGACCAGGCTGCTGATCAGGCCCAGCTGGCCGACGAAGAACAGCCCGAGCACCAGGGTGATCGCGGCAACCAGCAGGATCGCCCGCTCCGGAACCTTGTTCCTGGCGTTGATGTGGGACAGGAACCGCGGCAGCTGCCCGTCGCGGCTCATCGAGAACAGCAGCCGCGACGTCGCGCTCTGCGCCGCGACCGCGTTGGCGATGCCCACGGCCAGCGCGTTCATCGCCAGGAACGCGACCTGCCACACGTGGCTGGACACCGAGGCGACGATGTCGAAGAACGCGTTGCCCACCTGGTCCTCGGGGAAGGAGGTCTTGCCGGGGACGAGCATGCCGGCCAACCAGGTCTGGGTGATGAAGAAGATCGCCACGATGATCAGGCCGCCGATCATCGCCGTCCCGGCGGACTTGTGACCGCCCTTGCTCTCCTCGGCCAGGGTGGCGATGCCGTCGAACCCGAGGAAGGACAACACCGCGATGGACAGTGCCGTCGCCACCAGTGGAGCGCTGAAGTACTGCGGGTTGAACAGCGGCGTGGCACTGAAGGTCGCCCCACCCACACCGCGAGCGATGGCCGTCACGGCCATGATCACGAAGATGATGATGAAGATCACCTCGGCGGCCAGGAACAGCCGGTTGACCAGCGCGGTGAAGGAGATGCCGATGTAGTTGATCGCAGTGTTGATCAACAGGAAGACGATCACCCAGATCCACTTGGGCACGGCGGTGAAGATCCCGGACATCGACTCGGCGGCGAAGACGTAGAGCAGGGTGGGGACCAGCAGGTAGTCCAGCAGGATCGTCCAGCCGGCGATGAACCCGAGCTTGGGATGCAGCCCGCGGCCGACATAGGAGTAGACCGACCCGGCGATCGGGAAGGCGCGGGACATCTGGGCATAGGAGAGTGCGGTGAAGATCATCGCCACCAGCCCGATGATGTAGACCAGCGGGACCATGCCCTTGGCCTCGTTGAACACGGTGCCGAAGATCGCCCAGGGTGCGATCGGCACCATGAAGATCAGGCCGTAGATCAGCAGGTCGACCGTTGACAGCCGTCGGCTGAGTTCCTGTTTGTAGCCGAAACCTGCCAGTTCCTGGCTCTGTGCGTCCGGTGCTTCCGGCATCGCGACACCTTTCGTGATCGGTCCGGGCGGGTCAGTCGTTCTCGGCCAGGAAGCCGCCGACCACGCGGAGGAATTCCTCGGTTTCTTCGACATGGGGCATGTGGCTGGATTCGGCGAAGACGTGGGAGCGGGCGCCGTTGATCTTGTCGAGGAAAGGCTGCCACACGTACGGCAGCGCCTCGTCGTGGGCTCCGGCGACGACCAGTGTCGGCAGCCGGATGCCGGAGAGCCGGTCGACGATGGTCCAGTCCCGCAGGGTTCCGACGACGTGGAACTCCGACGGTCCGTTCATGGTGTGGTAGACGGTGGGCTCCGCCTCGATCTGGTCGAAGGACGCGGCGACCTCGACCGGGTTGGGCACCACCCGGCAGACGTGCCGGTCGTAGAACACCTTCATGGCACTGGCGTATTCGGGGTCGTCGGTGGTGCCGGCCTCCTCGTGGCGGAGCAACGTTGCCTGCACGTCGGCCGGAAGTCGATCCCGCAACTCGTTGGCGGCACGCAGCCAGAGCTCCATCGAGGCGGGTGAGTCGCAGATGGTGAGACTGGCGATCCCGCTGCTGTCGGCCAGCACCACCTCCGGGGCCAGCATGCCGCCCCAGGACTGGCCGAGCAGGTGGAACCGATCGGCGATGCCCAGGTGATCGACCAGCGCGCGCAGTTCCTCGACGAAGAGGGCAACGGTCCAGAAGTCCGCCGGTGCCTGCGGCAGGTGGGCGCTCTCGCCGCAGCCGAACTGGTCGTAGTGGATCACCGCCCGGCCGGCGGCGGCGAGGTTGGCCATCATCAGCGTGTAGTTGTGCGCGGCTCCGGGACCGCCGTGCAGGACGACCAACGGTGCCTTGTCACCCCCAAGATCACCGGTGATCCGGTACCAGGTGTGACCGTCGCGGAACGGCATCGTTCCGGCACGGGTCGGGTCAGGGAACCGCGGATCGTGGGTCTGGACCATCTGCTCCTCCGCTGCATCGCAGCCGCCGGACGATCGGACGGATCAGAATCTAGTACCTCAGTCGACGACGAACGGCTCGCGGTTCCTCGGCAGCCAGCCGGTGCCGCCCTTCGGGTCGGCGGAGGAGGTCGGGTCGACGGAGAAGGTGATCGGCAGGCCGTTGGCCCGGAACCAGTCGGCCGAGTCGGTCGCCTGGACGTGGACATGGGGTTCGGTGCTGTTGCCGGAGTTGCCGCACTGCGCGATCGGCGTACCCGACGCCACCAACTGTCCGGGTCGTACCCGGATCGAGCCCTTGCGCAGATGGGCAAGCAACACGTACGGCCCGCTCGGCCCGGCGGCGATCACCACGTGATTACCGGCGACGGCGCCGATACCGGCCCGGGCCCGGGAGGTCTGGGAGAGGGCGTACGGGATCAGGGTGATCGGCGACCGGCGGGCGGCATGATCTTCTTCGCCGTCGTGGCACGCCCGGATCGTGCCGGAGACCGGAGCCAGGATCGGCCGTCCGAAGCCGACGAACGACTCCGGCGGTTCCGCCGCGACGAGCGACCGCAGGGTACGCGGAGCCGACCGGTCCCGATCATCGACCGCGACGAAGTCGATCGCGTACCGCTGGCCGAGCGCGTCCACACCGTGACTGGGCACCCGGTCGGCCGGACTGTTCTGGGCCAGCCAGCGACCGCGGAACGGGAACCTCAGCAGGAGGGGTCCGCCCGGCTCCGGCATCAGCCGACGATCACCTCGACGCGCTGGAACTCCTTGACCTCGGTGTAGCCCGTGGTGGCCATCGATCGGCGGAGCGCGCCGACCAGGTTCATGGTCCCGTCGCTGACCCGCGACGGGCCGTGCAGGATCTCGGCCAGGCTGCCGACCGAACCGACCTCAACCCGTTCGCCGCGTGGCAGCGATTCGTGCCAGGCCTCGGCGCCCCAGTGATATCCGCGGCCGGGTGCCTCCGCGGCGCGGGCCAACGGTGAGCCGACCATCACCGCATCGGCGCCGCAGGCGATCGCCTTGGCGATGTCGCCCGAGCGGCCGACAGAACCGTCGGCGATGACGTGCACGTAGCGGCCGCCGGACTCGTCGAGGTAATCGCGCCGGGCCGCGGCCACGTCGGACACCGCCGATGCCATCGGGACGGCGATCCCGAGCACGTCCCGGGTGGTGTGCGCCGCACCGCCGCCGAAGCCGACCAGCACGCCCGCCGCCCCGGTACGCATCAGGTGCAATGCCGCCTGGTAGGTGGCGCAGCCGCCGACGATCACCGGAACGTCGAGTTCGTAGATGAACTGCTTGAGATTCAGCGGTTCCGACTCCGACGACACGTGTTCGGCCGACACGGTGGTGCCCCGGATGACGAAGAAGTCGACACCGGAATCCACCACGGCGCGGGCGTACTCGCTGGTGTTCTGCGGGGATAGTGATCCCGCCGCCGGCACACCGGCCTCGCGGATCTGGTTGATCCGCTTGGCGATCAGGGCCGGGTCGATCGGCCGGGCGTAGATCTCCTGCAGCCGACGGGTCGCCGCCTTGGCGTCGGGGATGCCCGCGATCTCGGCCAGCAGCGGCTCGGGGTCGTCGTACCGGGTCCACAGACCCTCGAGGTTGAGGACGCCCAGGCCACCCAGCCGACCCATCGCGATCGCGGTCGCCGGGGACATCACCGAGTCCATCGGCGCGGCGATGATCGGGAAGTCGAAGGTCAGTGCATCGATCCGCCAGGCGAGATTGACCTCCTCCTGGCCGCGGGTGCGTCGCGACGGGACGATCGCGATGTCGTCGAATGCGAAACCCTGTTGGGCGCGCTTGTTGCGACCGATCTCGTACATGCCTGCCTTCGGATCACTTGGGTGAGTAGTAGTTGGGCGCCTCGACCGTCATCTGGATGTCATGCGGATGGGACTCCCGCAGACCCGCGGAGGTGATCCGGACGAACCGGCCCCGCTCCTGCAACTGCTTGATGGTGGTGGCGCCGGTGTAGAACATCGACTGCCGCAACCCGCCGATCAACTGGTAGGCGACGGCGCCGACCGGGCCGCGGTACGGCACCTGGCCCTCGATGCCTTCCGGCACCAGCTTGTCCTCGGCCTTCACATCGCTCTGGAAGTAACGGTCCTTGGAGTACGACCCCTTGCGGCCGCGGCCGGAAAGGGCCGGCAGCGAGGCCATGCCGCGGTAGGACTTGTACTGCTTGCCGTTGATGAAGACCAGCTCGCCCGGGCTCTCGTCGCAGCCGGCCAGCAGGGAGCCCAGCATCACCGTGTCGGCCCCGGCGACCAGCGCCTTGGCGATGTCACCGGAATATTGCAGGCCACCGTCACCGATCACCGGTACGCCGGCCGGCTTGGCCGCCCGGGCGGCGTTGTAGATCGCGGTCACCTGTGGGACGCCGACACCGGCGACCACCCGGGTGGTGCAGATCGAGCCCGGACCGACACCGACCTTGACCCCGTCGACGCCGGCCTCGACGAGTGCCTTGGCGCCTTCGTAGGTGGCGACGTTGCCGCCGACGACGTCAACATGCTCGGCCAGCGGTTCGGTCTTCAGCTTGCGGACCATGTCGTGCACCGCCTGGGAATGGCCGTGAGCGGTGTCGACGATCAGCATGTCGACGCCCTCCTCGACCAGAGCCATGGCCCGTTCCCAGGCGTCGCCGAAGAATCCCACAGCGGCCGCGACCCGCAGTCGACCTTGATCATCTTTGCTGGCGTCGGGGAACTGGTCGGACTTGACGAAGTCCTTCAGGGTGATCAGTCCGCGGAGCCGGTCCTGATCATCGACCAGCGGTAGCTTCTCGATCTTGTTCTGCGCCAGCAGTTTCAGCGCCTCGTCCTTGCGAATGCCGACATGGCCGGTGACCAGCGGCATCCTGGTCATCACCGCGCCGACCTTGCGCTCCGGATCGGTCTCGAAGCGCATGTCGCGGTTGGTGACGATGCCCAACAGCTTCTGGTCCTCGTCGACCACCGGGATGCCGGAGATCCGGTAATGGGCACACAGCTCGTCCGCCTCGCGCAGGGTGGCCTCGGGCGAGATGGTGATCGGCTCGTCGATCATCCCGGCCTCGGAGCGCTTGACCTGATCGACCTGTCGGGCCTGGTCCTCCAATGGCATGTTGCGGTGCAGCACGCCCAGACCGCCCTCGCGGGCGATGGCGACCGCCATCCGCGCCTCGGTGACGGTGTCCATCGGGGAGGACAGCAACGGGATCTTGATCGAGATGTTCTTGGAGACCTGTGCGCGGGTGTCCACCTGGGACGGGATGACGTCCGACTCCGCCGGTTGCAGCAGAACGTCATCGAAGGTGAGGCCGAGCGTTTCGAACGGTGCCGGAACGCCGGCTGGCGAGAGATCGGGGCCCTGGGTCACAGGAAATACCTTCCGACGAGCAAAGGGGTGGCGGTGGCAACCATGGTAGCCGCCCACCCGCCATCCAGCCGCCTCCGCCCCTACCCGCCGAGGGGTCACAAAATCCCGCATTTGCGCGGCGTGTCGAGCGCCGCCGGCCGGCGGCGCTCGACACGCCGCGCAAATGGGGGATTTTGTGACCCCTCGCGGGTTTGGGGGTGGCCGCTCACATGCTGGCAAACGTTTGCCGTCGATTGCCGCGCTGTGCTTGGCTTTGCCCGTGGCATCGACGACGAGGGAGACGACGAGGGAGGCCGCCGAACGTTCGGTGACCATTCACGATGTCGCAGCTCGGGCGGGCGTCGCCGCCTCGACCGTCTCCCGGGCACTGAACAATCCCGGCCGGGTCAACGCCGCGACCCGGGAGCGGGTGCAGCGGATCGCGGCCGAGCTGAACTACGTACCGAGCAGCCAGGCGCGGGCACTGTCCTCGGGCCGGACGCGTACGGTCGCATTGCTCGTTCCCGACATCACCAATCCGTTCTACTTCGACCTGATCCGGGGCACCCAACACCAGCTGAAGGCCGCGGGTTACAGCCAGGTGCTGTTGGACACCGAGGAGTCGGCGAACCAGGAGTCGGAGTCACTGGAACGACTCCGGAAGACCTGTGACGGGGTGATCCTGACCGCCTCCCGACTGAGCGACGAGCAGATCGTGGCGGCCTCGCGGGTGCATCCGTTGGTCACCGTCAACCGCAATGTGCACGGCGTACCGAGTGTGTTGCTCGACGTGCCGTCGGCGATCAACCAGGCGATCGATCATCTGCTCTCCCTCGGCCACCGGCGGATCTGTTACGTCTCCGGCCCGCCCAACTCCTTCTCCAACCGCTGGCGCTGGCGGGCGATCAACGAGGCGATCCGGTCCCGGCGCCGGCCGGGCGGTATGGAGGTCGAGGCCGTCCGGATCGGACCGTTCGCGCCGCAGACCACCTCGGGCGCCGGTGCCGCCGATGCCATGATCAACACCGGCGCAACGGCAGCGATCGCCTACAACGACCTGCTGGCGATCGGCATGCTGCACCGGTTCGCCGCCCGCGGTCTGTCGGTGCCCGACGACGTCAGCATCGTCGGTTGTGACGATATCTTCGGCGCGGACTTCTGCAATCCGCCGTTGACGACGATGACCGCACCCATCGAGCAGGCCGGTCGCGCCGCGACGACGATGCTGCTCGGTCTGCTCAATCCGCTGACCCCGGGACAGGTCAGCCCGCGTGGCGGCGAACGTCGCGTCCTGCTGCCCACCCACCTGACCATCCGGGCCAGCACCGGTCCGGTCTCTCCCACCCAGGCACACCCCGCAGGAACAGCTCACCCCGATCGTCCGAGGAAGGACACCGATGACCACCACCACCGGCCTCCGCCCGACCGCCACCGTCCGGCCGCTCGCCCCCCATCCGGACCGGCTGCTGCCGGCCGATCCCGGGGTACGTGATCTTGCTCGGTCGATCTACCGGTCCGTAGCGGGCGCGCCGATCTACTCCCCCCACGGTCACGTCGATGCGGCGATCATCGCCGAGAACCGCCCGTTCGGGAACCCCGCCGAGTTGTTGATCACTCCCGATCATTACGTCACCCGGCTGATCCACGCCCACGGTGTCAGCCTTGATCAACTCGGCGTGAAGAACCCGGCCGCCGACCCGCGGGAGATCTGGCGGATCTTCTGCAGCCATTGGCATGTCTTCGCCGGGACGGTGGTCCGCTACTGGTTCGAGAGCGAGCTGTCCGAGGTGTTCGGCATCACCGTGCAGCCGGGTGTCGAGACGGCCGACGACATCTACGACCAGCTGGCGCAGAAGCTGGCCCGACCGGATTTCCGGCCGCGGGAGCTGTTCGACCGCTTCAACATCGCCGTGCTCGCCACCACCGACGACCCGGCGGCTGATCTTTCTGCCCACCGGCTGTTGGCCGACGACCCCGACTTCTCGGGCGCCGTCGTGCCCACCTTCCGCGCCGATCGCTACATGTCGCCCGACGTCGCGGGCTGGCCGGGATTCCTGGACGAACTGGCGGCGGCGTCCGGGATCGACACCGGCAGTTACCGCGGACTGGTCGAGGCGTTGCGCAACCGGCGGGCGTACTTCAAGGAGAACGGGGCGACCGCCACCGACTCGGGCATGCCGGATGCGTACGCGGTGCCGATCAGTGATGCCGAGGCGGAGCGGATCCATCGCGCCGGTCTGGACCTGACGGTGACACCGGCCGAGGCGGCGGCCTACCGCCGGAACCTGCTCTACCGGCTGGCTGCGATGTCGGCCGAGGACGGTCTGGTGATGCAGTTGCACGCCGATGTGGTCCGCAACTACGACCAGCCGTCCTTCGAGAAGTACGGACCGGACACCGGCCATGATCTTCCCGGCCGGGCCACCTTCACCGCGGGGCTGCGCCAGGTGCTGAACGATTTCGGAAAGAGCGAGACGTTCCGGCTGGTGCTGTTCACCACCGACGAGACGGCCTTCTCCCAGCAGATCGCGCCGATCGCCGGCTTCTACCCCAGCGTCTACGTCGGCGCGCCGTGGTGGTTCATCGACACCCCGGCGGCGATCGGCCGGTTCCGCGCCTCGGCGACCGACAGCGCGGGCTTCAACAAGACCTCGGGATTCATCGACGACACCCGCGCCTACTGCTCGATCCCGGCCCGGCACGACATGTCCCGACGGCTCGACGCCGGCTTCCTGGCCGGTCTGGTGGCCACCCACCAGCTCGGTGAGGACGAGGCGCACGAGATCGCCGCTGATCTTGCCGTCCGGATCCCGGTGAACACCTTCCGACTGGAGAAGTACGTCTAGCGCTTGGACAGGTTGCCGTCGGCGAAGTCGGTGAAGATCGCGCGGGCGTGGGCGCCGAGCAGCACGACCGACTGGCTGCCCCGCCAGCCGAAGCCGCCGGTGGCCACCGCCCGCCCGATCCGCGACGGCGGGATCGACCAGGCCCAGGCGGCGAACTGCAGCGCGTTCTCAGCCGGCAGGTTCGTCTCGGTCAGCCGGCTTGCGACCTCGACCAGCCGCCCGAAACGGGTCGGGCCGAAGGTCTTCATGGCTCGGACGAAGCCGGCCAGCAGCCGTTGCTGGTTGGCTGACCGGCCGAAATCACCGTTGGGCAGCTCGTGGCGTTCTCTGGCGAACCACAGGGCCTTGGCCGGGTCCAGCCGGACCACGCCCTTCGGGATGCCGCGTCCGGGAATCCCCGGACTGTCGACGGTGACGCCGCCGATCGCACGGACCAACCGCTGGAAGCCGAGGAAGCCGGTGAGCACGTAATGCTCGACGGGCAGTCCGGTCAGTTCGGCTACCGCCCGGGTCTGCCCGGCGGGACCGCCGAACACCATGGCGGCATTGATCTTCGCGCCGTTGACCCAGGAGTCGCGGGGGATGCCGACGATCCCCGCGCCCGAATGGCCGTCGACGCCGCAGACATGCAGCGTGTCGCCGCGACTCCGGGAGATCGACTCGCCCTGTTTCTCCCGTGCGTCGGATCCGATGATCAAAGCGAACTGTCGGTCTCCGGCGGCGGTCTTGTCGATGCCGAGACTCGGCCAGCGGCCGGCGACCACGGTCCAGCCGTCGCGTCGTTTCACGGCGAAGGTGAGATCGTCGCCATGGGCCAGGATGCCGACCGGTGTGCCGTGCCAGTGGCCGCTGCTGCCGGTGACCTTCACCTGCCCGGCCGCGTGGTGTCGACGCTTCGTCAGCACGGAGGTCGCGGCCGTGGTGCTGACGTGTTTGCCGCTGTAGAGGGCTGTGGCGAGCTCGGCGAGTCCGCCGCTGAGGCCCTTGGCGGTCACGGTGACGTCGGCGTCCGACGCACCGCTCGGGGTCGGGGACGCGCTCGGTGTCGGTGACGTCGGTGCCGGCGACGTCGCTGCTCCGGTCGGGCCAGGGCCGGACCGCGGTCTGCCGGTGCAGGCGGTGACCAGCGCCGCCGGCGCCGCGGCAAGCACCGCCAGCAGCCTTCGTCGGGACAGCGGGCGGGGAACGGGCGGCGTGTTGCTCACCTGCCGGGTCACGTTCCGGTCGCCAGACCGCGCAGTTTGGCCACGCCCCGATGGTAGGTGACGCGCACGGATCCGGCGGACAGGCCGAGCCGGGTTGAGGTTGGGTCGATCGGTGATCACACGACGAGGGCCCCTCCCGTGCGGGAAGGGCCCTCGAAGTTGATCAGTAGCGGGTGATCAACCGCTGGTGATCAGTGGCTGTGCGCCGCCGCCGGCTCTTCTTCCTCCGGCTTGTCCACCACCAGGGTCTCGGTGGTGAGCAACAGCGAGGCGATCGAGGCGGCATTGGCCAGTGCCGAACGGGTCACCTTGACCGGGTCGATCACACCGTCGGCGATCATGTCGCCGTACTTGCCGGTCGCCGCGTTGTAGCCCTCGCTCGGACCCAGCTCGGCAACCTTGGAGGTGATCACGTAGCCCGGCTGGCCGCCGTTCTCGGCGATCCAGCGCAGCGGCTCGACGACCGCCTTGCGGACCACGTTGACGCCGACCTCCTCGTCGTAGGGCAGGCCGAGCCCGCCCTCGAGGGCAGCAGCCGCATGGACGAGAGCCGCGCCGCCACCGGCGACGATGCCCTCCTCGATCGCGGCCCGGGTCGCGGACACCGCGTCCTCGATCCGGTGCTTCTTCTCCTTCAGCTCGACCTCGGTGGCCGCACCGACACGGATCACGCAGACACCGCCGGCGAGCTTGGCCACCCGCTCCTGCAGCTTCTCCCGATCCCAGTCGGAATCGGTCCGCTCGATCTCGGCGTTCAGCTGGGCGACCCGGGCGGCGACGTCCTCGGCCTTGCCGGCGCCGTCGACGATGGTGGTGTCGTCCTTGGTGACGACCACCCGACGGGCCCGGCCGAGCACATCCAGACCGACCTGGTCGAGCTTGAGGCCGACATCCGGGGTGACGACGGTGCCGCCGGTCAGGATGGCAATGTCCTCGAGCATGGCCTTGCGCCGGTCACCGAAGGCCGGAGCCTTGACCGCGACCGAGTTGAAGGTGCCCTTGATCTTGTTCACCACCAGGGTGGACAGGGCCTCACCGTCGACATCCTCGGCGATGATCACCAGCTTGCCGGACGCACCGATGACCTTCTCCAGCAGCGGCAGCAGATCGTTCATCGAGCTGATCTTGCCCTGGTGGATCAGGATGTACGGGTCCTCCAGCACAGCCTCCTGCCGATCGGCGTCGGTGATGAAGTACTGGCTGATGTAACCCTTGTCGAACTGCATGCCCTCGGTGAACTCGAGTTCGGTACCGAAGGTCTGCGACTCGTCGACGGTGATCACACCGTCCTTGCCGACCTTGTCGAACGCCTCGGCGATCAGCGAGCCGATCTCCTCGTCACGGGAGGAGACGGTGGCCACCGATGCCATGTCCGTCGTGGTCTGCACTTCACGCGCGTCGGCCTGCAGACGCTCGGTGACCTTGGCAACCGCGGCGTCGATGCCCCGCTTGAGGGCGATCGGGTTGGCGCCGGCCGCAACGGCCTTCAGGCCCTGATGAACCATGGCCTGGGCCAGCACGGTCGCGGTCGTCGTACCGTCACCGGCGATGTCATTGGTCTTGGTCGCGACTTCCTTGGCCAGCTGGGCGCCGAGATTCTCGTACGGATCGTCGAGCTCGACCTCACGGGCGACGGTCACGCCGTCGTTGGTGATGGTCGGAGCGCCCCACTTCTTGTCGATGACCACGTAACGGCCCTTGGGGCCGAGGGTCACCTTCACCGTGTTGGCCAGGGTGTCGACGCCACGCTCCAGCGCCTGCCGCGCCTCCTCGTCGAAAGAGAGGATCTTGGGCATGAACTATCCCTTCTGGATCTTCTGCTGGATTTCTGTGGACTACTTGGAGACGACGGCGAGGATGTCGCGGGCGTTCAGCAGCAGCAGGTCCTTGTTGTCGTAGCGAACCTCTGTGCCGCCGTACTTGCTGAAGATCACGACGTCGTTCTCGGCGACGTCCAGCGGAACCCGCTGTCCGTTGTCGTCGATCCGCCCCGGGCCGGTCGCGATGACCTTGCCCTCCTGCGGCTTCTCCTTGGCGGTATCCGGAATCACCAGGCCGGACGCGGTCGTCTGCTCGGCCTCGAGCGGCTCTACGAGGACCCGGTCCTCGAGCGGCTTGATCGTGACTGCCACGTTCAAACCCCTTTCAGTTCTGTGTCGTTACGAGTTCGTCTGTCAGCGGTAGTGACACGAGACGTCGTCGCGGGTGCCGTCCCTGCCCACCGGTCTAGCTGGCACACTCAGTGCGAGAGTGCTAATGGCGAGATTAGCACTCGGTCCCCGGGAGTGCCAGACCGGTCCAGGACCGCGAAGACAGGACGGCCGACAGAACACCAGGGCCTGTCGTAGCCGATCATTCCCCCGAGCTGATCGGACACAACAGGCCCTGCGGATATTGGTACATCAGCGATCAGGATCTCCGGGGACTAATCGCCAGATTTGGCCCCCGAACGTCGGAACGCGGTTCTACAGTTCTCAGGTATAGCCCCGTGTCCACTCCGGACATGGCCCCCGGCTGGCCCTGCACGAGCACTGGTCCTGCTCACGTCCCGTCGGGTCGGGAAAGACCGAGCGAGCTCGGCGTGGCGGGTCGGAAAGGGGAACCGGAGGAGTGCCGGCAGAAGTATTCGGGCGTCTGGAGCGCGCGTTGGACGACGCCGACGCAGATCTGGTCGCCGGGCTGGTCGAGTGTCATTGGTCGTACCTGATCCGGACCGACGCAGCGCTGCTCGTCCAGGCCGTCCGGTCGGTTCCGCAGGACCTGCTGCCGCAGCATCCCGGCGTCGCTCTGGTGCAGGAGATCTTCGCCCCGATCCGTCCGGTGATCATCGAGCGCGATGCACCGCTGCTGGAGCAGGCGATCAGGATGTACGCCGATCTTCCGGATCCACGGGCCAGGGTCGGCGTCGGACTGGCCAGCATGCTCGCCCTGACCCGCCGCGGCCGCTTCGCCGAGGCGGCGACCTTCGGCCGCGGCTTGGTCCAACTCGGGCTCGACCTTCTCGACCCTGGTTACGCGGACGGATCCAGCGTCCCGGCGCTGGAACTGCACACCGGGATCGCCCATCTGATGACTGCGGACTTCACCGGTGCCGAACGACATCTGTCCGCCGCCTACCGGGATCTGTCCCCCTTCAGCAATCACGCCCTGGATGCGGCTGGAAAGCTCGCCTTCCTGCATGCCCTGCGTGGCGAATCTCATCTGGCGACCATCTGGCTCGCCCGGGCCAGCAGCCGGCAACAGGATTCCAAGGACTGGTGGTTGAGTTCGACCGAACGGCAGAGCATCGCGGCGGCCCACATGCTGGTCGCGATCGACCAGCTGAAGTGGGCCGACTACCACGAGCACAACCTCACCGAGGACATGGCGGTTCCCAGTGAGAACTGGATGTATGTGGTCTACGCCCGCGCCCGGGCCGGGCTCTTCCTCGGCAATCAGCGGATCCTGATCGACGAGTTGCACGACTTCCGCGACCAGGTCCCGCTGATCTTCTCCCGGGGCTCGCTGCCCAGCATGTTGCTGGACACTGCCGAGCTCGACCTGCTGGTGCGACTGGGCGATCTGGAGGCGGCGGCGGTGATCGTGGAACGGCTCGGCGACCATCCGCTGGAGCGGATCGCCGCGGCCCGGTACCAGTTGGTGGTCGGCAATCCCCAGGAGGCGGCCCGGATCGCCGCCGACTCCCGCTGGCCCGTCAGGATCAGCCGCCGGGTGCGGCTGAATCTGCTGTTGCTCGGCGTCACCGCGGACCTCGCGCTTCGGCTGAATTCCGACGAACGCGTACGGCTGTTGCGGCAGGCGGCGGTGGAGACGGCCAACGAGGTCGACCCGTGGCTCTTCACGATGGCGGTCAACGACCGAGAGACGGTCGAGCTTCTGGGTCGGCACGCCCCCGAGACCCAGCGACTGGTGTCCAGGTTGCGCGAGATCGATCCTCCGGAACCGTTCCAGCTGGCGCCCCCGCCGCCCAGACTGACCCAGCGGGAGCAGTTGCTGCTGGAGCGACTGGCCCAACACGGAGGCACCCAGCAGATCGCCGAGGAGTTTCACGTCTCTCCTTCGACGATCCGCAACCAGCGGAAGAGCCTGTACCGCAAGCTCGGTGCGAGTTCGCGGGCACAGGCGGTGGCGATCGGCCGACGGAACGGACTGCTGGACGGCCCTTGAGTGACCCTGCCCGTTGCGGAGATGGTCACGACGATGATGGAGCCCGGGCTTCCTGCAGCCGCCGAACCTGAGATCGGTGGCCGGGGGACCGCCACCGTGAGCGGCAGCAGGAAGCCCGGAGTCTTGTCCGGTTTCCCGGTTGGAGTGCCGGGCCGGCCGCGCCCCCGACAGCGGCCGGCTCCAGCGGTTCTCAGCTCAGCTCCTGCTCCGGGTCCGAGCCACGTCCTGGTGCTGCGCGCGGCGCCTCAGTGCGAGGCCACCACCCAGGGTGAGCATTCCCAGACCGGCCAGCGCGATCGGCAGCAGTCCGGCCGGAGAGCCGGTCTGGGCCAGGCCACCGGGACCCTGCGGAGCTGGTGCCGGCGCCTTGGTCGGGTGTTCGGTGCACAGCCGGCTGCCGGAAGCGCACTGCTTCGGCGGCCGCTGCCCTGTCACCGTGACGAAGTTGCCGAGCTCATGATCGCCCTGATCCGCGTACGGCTTGACCCGCACCCGATAGCGGACCGTGGCCGACTGACCACCAGCAAGGTCACCGGTGATCCGCAGCCTGTCCCCGGACCGGTGCACCGACAGCGCCGGATCGGACGCCGCGGGCTGACCGACCAGGTCGGCGTCGTCGAGCACACCCGCCAGGTAGTCGGTGTAGTCGACGGTGCCCCTGGCCTTGCCGTCGTTGGTGAAGGACAGCGTGTAGCTCACCAACTGCCCGTCGCCGACCGCGGTTTCCGAGCTCGGGCTCGCCGACTTGACCACGCTGACGTCGGAGACCGGGTTCTCGGTGCAATCACTCCCGCCGTCACAGACCGGCTTGCTCGGCGTCGGATCAGCCGGGTCGAGGAGGAAGTTCACCAACTCCGAATCCCCGAGGTGCCCGGCACTGTTGACCGTCACCCGGTACGACACCGTCACCGTCTGTCCCGGCTTCAGGCTGCCGGTGATCGCGTACCGATGGTGCTTCATCGCCGACACCGACAGCGCCTTGGCCGATGCCTTCGGTGCACTCGTCACCTCGGCATCGTCCAGGACCTGGGTCAGATCGTCGACCCGGTCCACCTTGCCCACCGCGGCACCAGTGTTGGTGAACGTCAGGGTGTAGGTCAGCGCTTGTCCCGGCTGCACCGACGAACCGGACTCCGGATCAACCGACTTCTTGTCGTCGATCCGCGGCACGGGATTCTCCGTGCAATCCGGATCACTCGGTTGACACGAACCCGCCGGCGGAGTGGGGTCACCTGGGTTGATCAAGAAGTTCGCCACCTGGGTGTCGCCCAACTGATCCTGGGCTCTGACGGTCGCCTGATAGGTGATCGTCACCTTCTGCCCCGGCTGCAACGTGCCTTTGATCGTGAACCTGCTGTTCGCGACCTTCGACACCGTCAGCGCATCGTCGGACACCACCGGAGCCTTGGTGATCGTCGCATCATCCAACAGCTGCGACAGATCATCGACCCGGTCCACCGCACCGGCCGCTGCACCCGAATTGGTGAACGTCAATGTGTAGGTCAGCTTCTGGCCCGGCGTGACGGTCGATCCGTCCTTGGGATCAACCGACTTGGAGTCACTGATCTTCGGAGCCGGATTCTGGGTACACGTCGGATCGCCCGCTCGACAGTCATCCGGGCCGGCCGGTGGCGTGTCACCCGGATTGATCACGAAGTTGGCCAGTTCCCCATCACCAAGATCATCGGCCGCCTTCACCGTGACCCGATAGGTCACGGTCACCGTCCGGCCGGCAGCCAGCGACCCGGTCACTTCGAACTGATCATGCTTGATCGCCGACACCGACACCGCGTCACTGGATGCCACCGGAGCCTTGGTGACGGTCGCGTCGTCCAGCACCTGGGACAGATCGTCGACCTTGTCCACCGCACCCACACCCTTGCCGCTGTTGGTGAAAGTCAGCGTGTAGGTCAGCACCTGGCCAGGTGTCACCGTCGAACCGTCCTGCGGATCAACGGACTTGGTGACATCGATCTGCGGCACCGGATTACTGGTGCACAACGGATCACCAGCCGCACACCGGCCGTCCGGACCCGGCGGGGTGTCACCCGGCTTGACCACGAAGTTGTCCAGCTCGCTGTTGCCACGCTGTCCGTCCGGCAGTACCCGCACCGTGTAGGTCACCGTGTACGTGGCTCCTGCCGGCACCGTGCCGTCGACAGTGAACTGATCATCCGTCACATCCGAAACCGACAGATCATCATCGGAGGCCTTCGGCCCACTGGTGATCTTCGCATCGTCCAGCACTCCGGCCAGATCGTCGGTCCAGCCGGCGACATCCGCCGCGGCAGTACCGTCATTGCCGAAGGTGATCGTGTACGTCAGCTTCTCGCCTGCCGTCACGGTCGAGCCATCCTTGGGGTCCACCGACTTGGACACCTGCAGATCCGCAGCCGGAATCACAACCCGGCCACACGCCTCACCGGTAGCCGGATCCCGGCCATCGGCATCCGCCGGATCACACGCCGGCGGCGTTGGATCGTCCGGATCCCGCGGTTCCCATGCGGTGTTCACCAACCGATGATCACCGCCACCGGTGTAGGTCACCTGGTAGCTGATCGTCACCGAGTCACCCGAGGCCAATGGACCCGACCAGCTGATCAACGGCTTCGAATAGGTCGGAGCCGCACCAACACTCGCCGTGATCGACGACTGATCGACGGTCGCGTCATCCAACACACCGCTCAGATCATCGAGAACGGTGGCCGGATCGGCCGCGGTGTAAGCGCCGGCGCCGTTGTTGGTGGCGACGATGGTGTAGGTGACTGTCTGACCCACCACAGGCAGTTCCGTCGTGTCGGCAGTCTTGTCGATCTCCAGCTTGGGGACCTCGAAGGAGTCGGGCGCACAGGCGAGTCCGTTGGCAGGATTGACGCCGTCGGTGGCGCAGGCGTCGGCCGGCGGCGCCGGAGGATCACAAGCCGTGCAGTCAGTGACGAAAGCGACGTTGTCGACCTTCGTGTCACCGGCCCCCGTCAACGTGACGGAGTAGGTGATCGTTGCCGATGCGCCCGCGGCCAGGGGTCCTGACCAGCTCAACCGGGGCTTGTCATAGTGCACCGTACCGGTCGAGGCCGACGCGTCCTTGTTGTAGTCGGCATCATCGAGCACCCCGGTCAGGTCGTCCTGGAAACTTGCCGGGTCTCCGGCCGTGTAGTCACTGCTCCCGGTGTTGGTGACTTTCACCGTGTAGTGCACGGTGTCACCGATCCGGGTGGCTTCATCGGCATCGGAGGTCTTCTGGATGGCCAGTTGGCGCACCTGGACGGGGTAGTCCTCGACCTCGCCGGCCGACGCCGAGCCGGTCGGGCTCGGATCGTCCACCGGTCCCGGGAAGATCCGGAATCTGGCGTAGACGCCCTCTGTCGCGGTCGCGGCCGGGAATTCCAGCTTGTAGTCGGCGGTGCCGGAGTTCGCCGGCACGGTCGCAGTCACCGATTCCGACGGATCGAATGTCCCGTTGCCGTTCAGATCGATCCATCCCGCGAGGGTTGCTCGCTGATCGGTGTTGTTGGTGGCCGACACCGTGACCGTCGTCGGTGAGGTAGCGCTGATCACCACCGGTGACGCGACGCCGTCCTCGTCGTCTTGTCCAGCGCGGTCATCACCATTGGCGGCCGCACCCGGGACTCCGTCGTTCTCGATGTCGATGGTCTTGCCGAGCATCAGCGGGGCCGTGTGATCGGTCTCGTTGTAGTCAGGAACCGAATGCCGAGCGCCGTCATTCTTCAACGTGGTGCCGTAGCTGTCGGGCGCGTCGCCGAAGTCGATCGGCAGCGGCGCGGCGGCGCAGCGCGCACCGTCGTTGGTGTCAGAGGACGGCCCGTCGGCGAGGAACTCCGCTGTCCCGGCACGGACATCAACACGGTAGATTCCGCCGGTGTCATTCTCAGACCCGTACAGGTAGCCGTTCGGATCGGCGTACACCGCACCGAAGTGGTTGTCCCCGAGGGTGCCGAGAGTGGCCGTCACTGTGAACTGCTTGGTCGTCCGGTCGAACTTGATCAGCACCGCCTGGTTGCCGTCGGCGGCAATTCCCCACAGAGCGTTCGTACCGGGCACGAAAGCCCAGTCGGCGAATCCGTACTGTTCGGTCACCTCCGATGGGAGAGCCGCGGTGCCCTGGTCGAGCAGCTGGCCGTAGGTGGCCGAGCTCGGGTCGACATCGAACTCGTACCAGGTCCGGCTGCCGCCCAGCGTCGACACCCAGTAATGGCCTTGATCGTCGATGTCACCGACCAGCTTGGTGCCCTCGGTGCCGGCGGGCGTCCCCAGCTTGACGACGCTCAGATCAGATCCGATCCGGACCAGTCCGGCGCCCTGACCCATATCGGCGTCCCAGCCGTAGATGTAGTTGTCAAGGGTGTTGTAGGCAACGGCGTTGATCGAGTAGCCGTCGATGGTGCCGATCTGGTGGCTGGCACCAGTGATCATGTCGATCCCGATCACTTGTGTCGGAGTGCCGTCGGGGTACTGGAAAAGCAGGCCCTGCGCCGAGCACTGGAACGTCGGCTGCTGTGCGCCGGGCAGGTCGACGGTCTTCTCCCGGTCGACGGTCTGATAGGTCCAGTCGTCGATGTAGCGGTAGTCGCCCCACGATCCGGTGACGCCGTCGTTCGCGCTGTCGTCACAGGTCCACCCGTGAACGCCGCCCGTGCTGTCGACTCCGGCCGTGCCGTCCAGTTGGGGCGTCGTGCAGTCCCGTCCAGCCGTTCGCAGATCCGTGTCGTCCCAGTAGAGCTTGGTGGATCCGGACTGCGGCCCGTTCAGCGCAGTCACCTGGATGCCGTCGCGCTCCTCCACGTCCCAGTTGACGAAGTGAATCTCACCGGCATGGTCGATGATCGCGCGAGCCGACATGTCGGTGTGCGGATCGATGGCGTTGCCGTTGCCGTCGAGCCCGTCGAAGTCCACGGTGCCGGTGCCGTTGACGACGCCGACCTGCAGAGTCCGGTCGACGGCGTCGTCGTAGCGTCCGTTGCCGTTGACGTCCACCTGGACCGTTGCCTGCCCGGTGAAGTTGTCGGCGCCGACCGTGAACGTCCCACTGCGCTTGTCAGTTCCGGTCTGGTTGAAATCGAGGCTGGTGAGCGTCGGCAACGTCAACTGGGGGTTGATCCACGTCGTGGTCCCGTCGGGCAGCTTCCCGGTCGCCGGGAGATCGGCGGCCGGCTTCTCGAAGAAGATCTTGTACGGATCCCCACACGTGCCGGGCGCGCGGTCACGGGGCGTGTCATAGGTCGCCTCGTCACCGTAGGGGAAGCCCTCGGCGGGCGTGCCGTAGTCGTAGCTCTTGTACGCCGACGTACAGGTACCGTCCAGGGTGTTGCCGGTGCTGTCCACCGAAATGTTGGAGTCGACCCCCATGTAGTTCGTGTAGTCGGCCTGATACAGGAAGCCCTGCTCGCTGAGGTAGTAGACCGTCAGATCGGTCGGGCTGACGTTGCGGACCGTGTAGTCGGTCGACCAGACACGTCCGGGGATGTCGGTGTTGCCGTTCTGGACGGTGATGTCCCAGTCCATCCGGTCGCTGGGGAAGGAGTCAACGACGAAGTCGATCTGCCAGATGCCGGCGGTGTCGGAGGTCAAGTTGAGAAAGGAACACTTCGTCCCGTCGGCGACATGCGCGGTGAACTGACAGCTCTGCTTGCTGCCGTCAGGCGCGGTCACGGTCACGGATGAGTTGTTCGCCCCTGCTTCGTCGGCGATCTTGGTGAAAACGACATCCAGATTCTCCCCTTCGCCGACATAGGCGTACAGGGTGTTGCTGTCCCGAATGTACGTGTCACCTGGTGTTTCAGACGCTTGTGCGGTGCTCGGCCTGGAAACAGCCGGCACCGCCCAGGTGATCAGTCCGAGAAGCACCGAGAACGCCATCAGAGAGGCGAGTGCCCGCCTTCCCCGGTGTCGTCGCATCGGGCCGTCAAGGCCCATCGGCCGCGGCTTCCGCCTTGGTCTCATCGCCATTCCTTAGAACGAGGGGGTCAACATCGATCCGTTGTCACAGCCGACCGCAGAAAGACCGCCGAGCGTGGACTCCGCGACGTTCCCGGTGCCATCGGTCGAGATGCTCGACGCGCACGAACGCCACGGACGGACTGTCCCTATTGCTATCGGTGGCGCAGTCGGCTGCGGGAGGGCCAATTGACGATATGGCCCCTTTGGTTACGATCTTTGGCCTCAAGATCACAACATCTGGCCCACTATTAGCCCGCCGTGACTGCTCTGATAGCCCTCGCTAATATGTTCCGGGTTTCCAGCATGATCACTTTGGCGGGCCGTGGGTCGTTGCCGGAGTTCGGAATTGTTCGAACGCCGGTAGCGCCTCGTCAGCTGGAGTGATCACCGGCCGTATCAGTCACATCGCCGCAAAGGGGGCCTCTGCCATGCCTGCGCATGACGTCATCGGTGTGCTCACGGCGGCACTTGAGAATGCAGATCCTCACCGGATCGCGACGCTGGTCGAACGGCACTGGCTGCCCTTGTTGCGGATCGACAAGAGTCTCGTCTATCGGGCCGTGTCTGCTGTGCCCGCTGACATCCGGGAAGATCACCCGGCGTTGATCTTGCTCAGCGAGCTTCCCCAGGCCTTCGCGGCATCCGTACGCCGACGGACCGACCCGGCGCTGCGTCGACTGGTCGCCGAACTCGACTCGATCGAAGATCACCGGGCTCGGCTGGGAGCCGGCCTGGTCGGGGTGATCTCGCTCAACCGCCGCGGCTGGTACCTGGAGTCGACCGCCTTCTCCCGCCGTCTTGTGGAGACCGCTCTGCAATTCCTGGAGCCGGCGCCCTCGGACGGCATCGACCTGGCCACCTTGCATCTGTATGCCGGCGCAACCCATCTCATGGCAGGTGATCTTCCGCGGGCGGACCGTTACCTTGCCGCAGCTCACCGCGGCCAGGCGCCGGTCGCCAACCACGCTTACGATTCGGCGGGCAAGCTCGCCTTCCTGCACGCGCTGCGCGGCGAGTCCCATCTGGCTTCGGGGTGGCTCGAGCGGGCTCACGACCTCGAGCCGAAGGCAGACGAATGGTGGTTGCTGAGAGTCGAACACCACGCGGTCTTCGCCGCCCACATGCTGTTGGCGATCGATCGACTCGACTGGTCCGACTATCACGCCCACAACCGCGCAGCCGATATGTTCGCACCAACCGAGACCTGGGCCTACGTGCTGTATCCGCGCGCCCGGGCAGCACTCTTCCTGGGCAATCAACGCGGGGTCATCGACGAACTGCACGACTTTCGGGATCTCGTCGCGGACTACTTCTCATCGCCCGGCCTGCCCCGGCTGCTGTTCCAGACCGCCGAAGCTGATCTGTGGATGAGTCTCGGCGAGTTCGACCGCGCGCGGGCGTTGATCGAAGAGTTCGGTGCCCATCCGATGGAGAACGCGACGGCTGCACGATTCCACCTTCTCCAAGGGGATCCCGCGGCAGCCGAGGAGTTGGCGGCTGAATCGCACTGGCCGTCCAGGATCACCCGTCGGGACCGGCTCACGCTGCTGTTGCTGCAGGTCGCTGCCGACCTCAAGCAGCGACTGCACACCGATGAGCGGGCGCGCATGCTTCGACAGGTCCTGATCGAGACCGCCGACGAGATCGAGCCCTGGTTCTTCACGCTCGCGACCGCCGAGCCCGCCGTTCTCGATCTCCTTGAGCAGCTGGCACCGGCGTCGGCCGGTCTGGTCGAAACGCTCCGCAAGATCGACCCACCCCGTCCGTTCGCCACCAGCGAGGGTCCGCCGCGACTGACCGGCAGGGAGCGACTGCTGCTCCAGCAGCTGTCGAGCAGCGACCCGATCCCAGAGATCGCGCAGCGCCTGCACGTCTCGCCGGCGACCATCCGCAACCAACGCAAGAGCCTCTATCGCAAGCTGGGCGCCACCTCACGCCTCCATGCGCTGGAGATAGCCGAGCGCCACGGTCTGATCAAGCGCCGGCGGGACCCTCCTGACTAGAGGGTTTGCGCAGGTGGTCGGCGTCGACCGTTGCTGCCGTCTGTGGGAAACGCCACCGCTGGATCCGGTCCAGGCTGCCCAGCAGATCGCCGACGGAGAAGTACTGCAGGAGTTGCGATGAGGTGTCGTCCAGCAGCGGCCCCTCAACCAGCAGGCCCTCTTGGGGCTCTTCCCCGTCGAAGTAGATCGTCGCCCCTGGGTGGAACATGTGGACACCGCATTCGGATTGGCCCACCGGCCAGGTCCACCGCGTCGCATCGGCGGGATCGGCCAGCCAACCCCGCTCCGCGAGTTCGATCCAGACCCGAGCAAGATCAGCGGTGCTCAGACCTCCGCAGTCATCGGTCGTCGGACCGGCCGTAGGACCGGTGGTACTGGTTCCTGTCACCTCAGCCTCCGTTCATGGCCGCCAGCACAAGCACGCCCCCGGGTGCTTGCTCTCTAGGGTGCCCACTGCGTAAAACGATAAACGCCATCAGGCAGGTTCTGTTCAGTTCCTGCCATTCCTGGGCTGAATATCGGCGAAGGACCCGGCTCCGAAACAGATTCCGATTGCCGGATGGTTCCGCGGCTGACCACGGTCGTCGCCGGTCTGCGGCGGGGTGCCAAGGACGATGGCGTCGTCGTCGCGGTGGCCCGGTCCACGTCGCCGCCGACCGGCCCATAATGGGGCGACCATGATCGAACTTTCCGTTCCGGAGGAACTGGCGGCGTCGCACTCCCGATATTTCGGCGCGGCCGGATCCGCTTGGATCGCCGGTCTGCCCTCGATGGCCGAGGACCATCTGACCCGGTGGGAGTGCACGCTGGACGGGACTCCGGTCCACGGCAGCCTGGCCTGGGTGCTGCCGGTGCGGACCGGCACCGGCGAACCGGCCGTCCTCAAGCTGCAACCGGTCGACGACGAGACGATCGGCGAACCGCTCGCACTACGCACCTGGGACGGGCACGGCGCCGTACGACTCCTGCGCGACGATCCCGCCACCGGTGCTCTGTTGCTGGAACGCTGTGATCCGGACCGGTCCCTCGACCGGGTGCCGGATGATCTTGTCGCGCTCCAGACCCTGTCCGAACTTCTCGCCCGGCTGACGTCGGTGCCGGCACCGCCCGGACTCCGGCAGCTGTCGGCGATCGCGGCAGGACTGGTGGAGCGGGCCGGCGCCGTACGCGATCAGGTGACGGACGCCGACCGGCGGCTGATCACCGACTGCGTGGCCGCTGTCGACCAGGCGCGTGCCGACCCGGGTGATCGGCTGCTGCACTGGGACCTGCACTACCAGAACGTCTTGGCTCCTGCCGACAGCCGAGAAGCGTGGCTGGCCATCGATCCCAAACCGCTTGCCGGCGATCCGTGCTTCGAACTGCTGCCGGCCCTCGACAACCGGTGGGACGAGGTCGTCGCCACCGGTGACGTCGACCGTGCCGTGCTCCGCCGGTTCGACCTGATGACCGAAGTCCTCGGACTCGATCGGGCCCGGGCGACGGCCTGGACCCTCGGCCGCGTCCTGCAAAATCTGGTCTGGAGCATCGAGGACGGAATCGACGGCAGCTTCGTCGACGTCAGCCGGCGGATCGGGCGGGTCTTGATCACGCACCGCTCCTGACCAGGCCCAGGTGGCCGGGAATTCTCAATCGGCCGGGGCCTGATCGGGATCGGTCACCGCGACCCGATCAAGCACCTCAGGCCGCGCCAGCGCGGGCGGTATGCCGCGGACGAACGAGCGCAGGACCGCAGCCACCACGCGCGGGGAGAACAGCAGCCGAGGTGCACCGACCAGGTGGTAGACCTGCGTGAATGCCATCGCGCAGGCCGGATCGCCAGCCACCGCCAGCCGGTTCATCCGGTCGGTCCAACGGGCGAGCAGCCGTCGCGGCAAGGGCTGGCGGCCGCTTGCGGGCAGCTGCCGCAGGTCCTCCGAGGTGGCGACCGACCACGGGAGATCGGTCACGGCCGCCAGCCGGCGCTGCAGCCGGCGGGTGCTGCTGATGTCGTGCACCCTGCCGATCGAGCTTCCCAGCAGTTCGGCCTGCATCGCGGCGACCGTGATCCCCTGGCCGTAGATCGGGTTGAACGCGCAGAGCGCGTCGCCGATGACCAGCAGTCCCCGCGGCCAGCGGGCATCACCGGCGTACGGGATGCGGCGGTTCCCCGTCTGCCGGTAGACCGCCACGTCGCTGATCGGCTGCAGGCGGGCCACCAGCTCCGCGGCAGCCGGATCGCGCAACGAGGAGAGGAACTCGATGAACTCGTTCGCGTCACGAGAAGGTCGTCGATCGCCGTAACCGGCCGCGAGAGCGAGCCACTGCCCGTCCTCGACCGGGAGCACCGTGGACCCGACCGGCACCTCGGGCGTCGCGAGGATCACCAGCCCGGTGTCGAGCGGTGGGGTTTCCGGTCCCTGGTAGCGGCGCGAGGCGTAGCCCAGTTTCGCCTCAACGCTCTCCGGTTCGGACACCGAATAGCCCAGGTCGGTCAGCCACTGGGTCAGCCGGGAGCCCCGACCGGAGGCGTCGACGACCACATCGCCCACGACGATCTCACCGGTCGCGCCGTGGACCTCCAAGCCGTCTGCCGTCTCACCGAGTCCGCTCACCCGGAACCCGTCGCGGAGACTGACGCCGGGGACCTCGAGCGTGCGGCGGCGGGCGAGGAGCTCCAGCACCGGGCGGCTGATCGAGAGGATCTCGTACGACGGCAGGTCGGTGGGCGACCACCCGTGCAGGCCGAGCCAGGGCATCTTCCCGGTGTCGAGGAGCAGCCCGCCGACGTCGAGGGCATCTTGCTGCAGCCCTGGCAGCAATTCCTCCAACGCCAGCAGGCCGCGGTGCAGAACGACGTGCGGCTGCACTCCCTGCGGGACGCCCGGCCGCGGAGCTGCGCTGTCGGAGAGCCGATCGCGCTCCAGCAGGGTGACCTCGGCTCCGGCCCTGGCCAGTGCCGCGGCGGCGAACAGCCCGGCGAAGCTGGCGCCGATGATCACCACGCGCCGAGGATGATTCGTCACCAGGCCAGTCTCCTCCTGCGGCCGGCTCTCCGGCCCTGAACTGGACTGTGGGCTCAGGACGCGAGCGCGACCGCATCGCCGACGAGCGCGTCGACCGCGGCGGCGAGCGCCTGGCGGTGGCGGGCGAGCCGCGCGGCTCCGTGCCCGCGCATCGAGGGCGCGGTCGTGTTCCACGCCTTCGCCGCGGCGAGAGCAAGCATGAGCACGTCCATCCCGCGCTCGTCGGACACCCCGTGCGCTCGCGCGATCGCGCGCGCCTTCTCCTGGTGGGACTCAAGCTCGAGGGCGCTGGCGTCCTCGCGCTCCAGCGACTTCCACTCCGTGAGGCGGGTGAGCTCCGGCTCCTTCACGAGATGGTCGAAGAGCGCCAGAACGTAGCTCGGGACGTCGTCGGGTGTGAAGGGCACGCGGTCGGCGAGGATGCCGAGTCGATTCTCGAGCACGGCGTCGAACAGGCCGTCTTTCGATCCGAAGTAGGCGTAGATGGCCTGTTTGTTCGCGCCGGCCTCGAGGGCGATGCGGTCCACGCGTGCTCCCGCCAGCCCGCGGGCGGCGAACTCGTGATAGGCCGCGTCGAGTAGACGTCGGCGGGTCTCGGCGGAGTCATATCCCATACCGAAATCTTAAACCAACTGTTCAGTTGCAACCAAGCCCGATTCAGGCTACCGTGAATACAACCATACAGTTGGATTTGATTTGAGGAGATGGATATGACGACATGGTTGATCACGGGAGCCTCCGGCGGCATCGGGCGTGCAGTGGCCGAGCAGCTGCTCGAACGCGGCGACCGGGTCGCGGCGCTCGCTCGCCGGGCCGACGCACTGCAGGAGCTGGCGGACGCCCACCCCGGACTGGTCTGGACCCGCGCGGTCGACGTCACCGACGTCGCGGCGCTGCGCGGCGCCGTCAGGGCCGCGTTCGCGGCGCTCGGGACGATCGACGTCGTCTTCTCCAACGCCGGGGGCGGCGCGGTCGGTGCGGTGGAGGAGCTTTCCGACGACGCGATCGAGCAGCAGATCGCTCTCAACCTGCGCGCGCCGATCCAGCTGAGTCGCGCCGTCCTTCCTCATCTGCGGGCGCAAGGCTACGGACGCATCGTGCAGACCTCGACGATGGGCGGCCAGTTCAGTTCCGGCGGCGCGAGCATGTACCACTCGACCAAGTGGGCCGTCGAGGGCTTCATGGAGGCGCTGCGGCAGGAGGTGGCACCCTTCGGCATAGGCGTGACGCTCATCGAGCCTGGCAGCGTGCGCACGCAGTTCGGCGGCAACCTCTCGGTCGCCGAGCCGATGGCGGACTACGCGGATATCCCGATCGCCGGCCTGCACCAGGTGCTCTCGGCCCCGGGCGCCAACATCACCGACTCCGCCCCGGGCGACCCGCAGCTGGTGGCGACGGCGATCATCGACGCCGCGGAGCTGCCGGAGCCGCCGCGTCGCGTTCTACTCGGCAGCGACGCCTATGCCGCCGTGCGCAACGCGCTCCAGGACCGCCTGGCCGAGGTCGACGCTCAGCGGGGCGTCGCCGGCCGCACCGACTCCGACCACACCACCACACCCTTCGCCACCCCCTTCACCAAGGCAACCACCGCCGCCGAGGTAGTCGACGGAGTCGATCTGACCGGACGCCGGGCGATCGTCACCGGCGCCTCGTCCGGCATCGGCGAGGAGACCGCCCGCGTCCTGGCCTCGGCCGGCGCCGAGATCACGCTCGCCGTCCGCACCCCTGCCTCGGGCGAGGAGGCCGCCGAGCGCATCCGGGCCGCCGTGCCTGCCGCCAGGATCCGCGTCGAGCAGCTCGACCTCGCCGACCTGGACTCGGTGCGCGCCTTCACCGCCCGGTGGACCGGCCCGCTCCACATCGTGGTGGAGAACGCCGGCATCATGGCCATCCCGGAGCGCCGATTCATCGACGGCTGGGAGAGCCAGTTCGCGGTCAACCACCTCGGGCACGCGGAGCTGCTGCTCGGCCTCCGGCCGGCCCTCGCCGAGACGGGCGACGCCCGCGTCGTCGTGGTCAGCTCCTCCGCGCACCTGATGGCAGGCGTCGACTTCGACGACCTCAACTTCGAGACTCGCGACTACGACCCCTGGGTGGCGTACGCGCAATCGAAGTCAGCGGCGATCCTCTTCGCTCGGGCGGCCGCCAGCCACTTCGCCGGTGACGGCATCACGGTGAACGCGCTGCACCCGGGCACCATCATGACCAACCTCCAGCGCCACCTCGACGACGACGCCCTCACCTGGGTCGGCGCCAAGGACGAGGACGGGACCACGCTCGAGGTCCCGCCGGGTTGGAAGACGGTCCCGCAGGGCGCCGCGACCTCGGTGCTGCTGGCCGCGTCGCCGCTGGTCGCGGGCGTCACGGGCCGGTACTTCGAGGACTTGCATGAGGCTCCTGTCGTCGACGAGCCGCAGACCGGCGGCTCGGGGCTCGCCTCCTGGGCGGCCGACGACCGGGCTGCCGCGCGGATCTGGGACGAGACCCGTCGGATCCTGGGGCGTGCCTGATGGTTGCCCGCCGCGTGCTCGGCGCGACCGGCATCTCGGTCGGTGACACCGCGCTCGGGACCATGATGTTCGGCGCCTGGGGTAATTCCGACCACGCCGAGGTGACCGCGATGGTCCATCGCGCGGTCGACGCCGGGATCGACCTGATCGACACCGCCGACGTGTACGCCGGTGGCGAGACCGAAGAGATCCTGGGCGCCGCGCTCGCCGGCCGGCGCGATGAAGTCGTCCTCGCGACGAAGTTCGGATTCCCGAACACGGGGAACCCGCGCACTGAGGGCGCGTCACCGCGGTGGATACGGATGGCACTCGAGGCAAGCCTGCGGCGCCTGCGCACCGACTGGATCGACCTCTACCAGCTGCACCGCTACGACTGGACCACCGGCCTGGACGAGACCCTTGACACGCTCAGCGCCCTGCAGCGCGAGGGCAAGATCCGCGCATTCGGCCACTCATCGTTCCCCGCGGAGAAGATCGTCGAAGCGCAGTGGACGAGCGAGCGGCGCGGACACGCGCGGTTCCAGACCGAGCAGCCTCGATACTCGATCGTCAACCGCGCCATCGAGAACGCCGTGCTGCCGACCGTGCAGCGCTACGGCATGGGCGCGATCACCTACGGCCCGCTCGCCAGCGGCTGGCTGAGCGGACGACCGCTCGGCAGCGGGCACCGGGCCGGGTGGACGCCACACGTGTTCAACACGGCGACACCCGAGAACGCCCGCCGCCAGGACGTCGTGCTGCGGCTGCAGCAGGTGGCGGATGAAGCCGGAATGCCGCTCCCCCACCTCGCGACCGCCTTCGTACGCGCCCACCCGTCGGTCACAGCTGTGATCATCGGACCACGCACCCCGGAGCAACTCGAGGACTCGCTCGCGGCCTCCGACGTCGTGCTCGGCGACGACGTTCTCGACGCGATCGACGAGGTCGTCGCCCCGGGCACCGAGGTCAACCCGGCCGACATGGTCCTCACCACCCCGCCGTCGCTCCTCGACGTACGGCTCCGCCGGCGCCGACCAGGACCGGGTGGCCATCGCCCTGGAGAACGCACTGGTCGCAGCCGAGACGGCCGCCACCTCGCACAGACCGAGGTTTTTGGAACGGCACTAGGTTCTTGGGCATGGACAAGAAGCCGGTGGTGCTGGAGATCGACCTCGGACTCGGCCTGCAGAGCACCGATCCCAAGGATCCGGTCAGCGCCGTACGCTCCCGGATGGTTCCGCGGCTGACCACGATCGTCGCCGGTCTGCGGCAGGGCACCAAGGACGACGACGTCGTCGCGGCGGTCGTGCACGTGGCTCCGGGCGTGTCGCTGTGGCAGGTCGAGGAGTTGCGGATCGCGCTCGCCGCCTTCCGCGAATCCGGGCGGAAGGTGATCGCCTGGACCGAGACCTTCGGCGACCCCGGCCCGGGCACCACGGGCTACTACCTGGCGGCGGTGGCCGACGAGATCTGGCTGCAGCCCAGCGGCGCGGTGGGTCTGCTGGGTATCGGCCTCAGCGTCACCACGATCCGCGGTGCGCTGGACAAGATCGGCGCCGAACCGCAGATGGGCCAGCGCAAGGAATTCAAGACCGCGGCCGAGATGTACACCTCGACCGAGATCAGCGAACCGAACCGGGAGATGACCGGCCGGATGACCGCGTCCATGACCGAGCAGGTCGTCGCGGCGACCGCCTCCGGACGCACGCTCGGCCCCGATCAGGTCCGCGAGGCGATCGAGGCGGCACCGCTCACGGCCCAGCAGGGCGTGGACCGCGGCCTGGTCGACCACCTCGGCTACCGGGCGGACGTCTACGACGCGGTACGGGAGGAATTCGGTGTCGGCGACGATCATGAGCTGCGGCTGGTCTACGCCCACCGCTACTCGCGTACGACCTCGACCAAACAGGCGATCCGTCGGGTCGTACGGTCACGGCACCGGCCGATCATCGCCGTGGTCGACGTGGAAGGCGCGATCATCACCGGTCGCGCCAACCGGCAGCTTCCCGGCGGACGACCGCAGGCCGGTTCCGATCACGTGGTCGCCGCGCTCCGCGCCGCGACCCGCAACGATGCGGTCCGCGCCGTCGTGCTCCGGGTGGACAGCCCCGGCGGTTCCTACATCGCCTCCGACGTGATCCGCGACGCCGTGCTCCGGGTCCAGAAGTCCGGTCGTCCGGTGATCGCCTCGATGGGAGCATTGGCGGCCTCCGGCGGCTACTTCGTCTCGATGGCCGCCGACAAGATCATCGCCCTGCCGAGCACCCTGACCGGCTCGATCGGCGTCCTGGGCGGCAAGGTCGTGATCAAGCAGACGCTCACCAAGCTCGGCGTCAACCAGGAGGCGATCGGCGAACGCCCGGCGACCATGTTCTCCGCGATCCGCCGCTTCGACAGCGAGGAATGGGCCCGCTACGAAGCCTGGCTCGACCTGATCTACGACGACTTCACCCACAAGGCCGCCCACGATCGCGGCATGGACTACGACACCCTCGAGCCGCTGGCCCATGGCCGGGTCTGGACCGGTGCGGATGCCAAGGAACGCGGTCTGGTCGACGAGCTCGGCGGCTTCCGGGACGCGGTCGTCGAGGCCTGCCGCCGGGTCGGCGCCGATCTTGATCACGTCCGGGTGCAGAGCTTCCCGCAGGTGCCGATGCTGGCCCGGATCCGCCCGGCGGAGTCCAGTGAGTCACCGGCCGCCGCGTTGACCACCGGCCGACCCGCCGGACTGCTGGAGACCGTGACCCAGGCGATCGGGATCGAGCCCGGTGGTGTCCTGACGATGCCGTGGCGCTTCGAGATCAACTGATCCGGCGTCCGATCATCACGATGGCCCCGGACCGCGCCCGAGAGATGATCATCGTCGCTTGCTGGGCACCGGACGGCTTCAGCCGCTTGCGCAGCTGGGCAGGGTCGACGTCGACTCCGCGCTTCTTGATCTCCAGGCGTCCGATGTCATGATCACGGACCCAGCGGCGTAGCAGTTTTTCGTTGTACGGCAGCAGTTCACTGATCTCGAAGCAGGTGGCGTACGGCGTGTTGATCAACTCATCGGCACTGAGGTAGGCGATCTGGTCGTCCAGCAGCCAGGCACTCAGTTGATCACCGAGCACCGTGATCGCCCCGGCCCGGATCACAGCGCCGTCGGGCTCGTAGACGTACCGGCCGGGCGGTGCGACCGCCAACCGCCCGGCACCGGCAACCATCCGGTGATCCGGCATGATCAGCGCCGCCCGGCTGTCCGGCGCGGCCCCGGGCCCGGACCAGAGGCAGACCTCGACCGTCTCGCCGTGGTCGCTGACCCACTCCGCCTCCACACCAACCGGGATCTCCCGGTGCGGCAGCGCCGGCCCGAGCTTGACTCCGACGGCACCGGCAGCGTACCGGCCGGCCAGGACTTCGGTCACGAATCCCCAACGCGGAACGAAATCCTCGGTCCGCCACAGCCGGCCGACGCCGCTGCGCCGGGCCGGATCGAGGAACACCCCATCACCCGGTCTGATCAGCTCGGGTCCGATCTCCTCGGCATCACCGGTGATCACCTCGGCGCGATCACCGAGGTTGGCCCGGGCGACCTGGGCCGTGTGCTCGTCGATCTCAACCGCGACAACCGCCAGGCCGGCGGCGGCGAATGCCAGCGCATCCGAGCCGATGCCGCACCCGAGATCGACGACCCGGCGCACGCCCGCGGCGGCGAAGCGAGCGGCGTGGTGGGCAGCCACCGACGGCCTGGTGGCCTGCTCGAGTCCGTCCCGGGTGAAGAACAGGTCCCCGGCCCGGTCGCCGAATTTGCTGCGGGCACGCTCCCGGAGCACGATCTGCTCCAACGCGGCCGCCGCGACCTCGGGCGGAAAATGGCGCCGCATCCGTTCGGCGGCGGCCAGCGATCGCGGGTCGGCCTCGGCTCCGGCCGCGAGAAGGGCCTCACGACTCAGCGGCTCGGGATACACACGCCGACTGTAGTGGGCTGCCGATCACGAGCCACCAGCCTCAGGCCGCCGTCACCGGGAACCGCCGCAGGCCACGCACCAGTCCGCCCGACTGGCGCTCCAGCGGCCCGGCGATCCTCAGCTTCGGGGCTGCGGTCATGATCTCGCGGACGGCTTCGGTCGCCTCGAGCCGTGCCAGCGGCGCGCCGATGCAGTAGTGGGCGCCGCCGGAGAAGGAGATGTGCTCCTTCGCGTTGGCCCGGGTGATGTCGAACTTGTTCGGGTCGGTGAAGACAGCCGGGTCCCGGTTGGCACCGCCGATGCCGATCACGATCGTCTCCCCCGCGGGCACCTCGGTGCCGCCGATCTCGCCCGCAACCGTCGTCAGCCGGGCGCTGCGCTGGACCGGAGCGTCATAGCGCAGGCATTCCTCCACCGCCCGGTCGGCCAGGTCGGGACAGTCGGCGAGCAGCCTCCGCTGGTCGGGGTTGGAGAGCAGCGCCAGCACCGTGTTGCCGATCAGACTGACGGTGGTCTGGAAGCCGGCGATCAGCAGCAGCGTGCACAGCGGCATCAGCTCGTCGGACCGCACCTGACCGTCGGCATTGGCGATCCTCGACATCAGGTCGTCGCCGGGCTCCCGCCGGCGATGTCGGATGACCTTGTCCAGGATCTCGGCGAGCCGGTCCCGGGTCTCCAGCAGCCGGCGGGCGTGCGCGAGCGACTGGATCCCGCCGATCGCGCTGCCGAATTCGGTCCCGTGCCGGACGAACTCGTCCGCGTCGGCGTCGGGGATGCCGAAGAGCTCGGTGATCACCGCGACCGGCAGCGGAGCTGCGAATGCGCTGATCAGGTCGAACGGCTCATCCCTGGGTAGGTCCTTGATCAACTTTGCGACGACCGACGCGACGAGCGGTTGGTAGTCGGCGATCCTGCGGGCGGTGAAGTCGCCGGCGATCACCTCGCGCAACCGGGTGTGATCGGGCGGATCCATGCTGAGCAAGGACAATCCGGCCTCTTTGGCCTCCTTGGTAGCCGCCGAGTAGCTGCGCGACCGAAGGATCTCGTCGCTGAGTCGATGATCGACAGTGACCATTCCGTTCATCGCCGTCCGCACCATCCTGCCCTGCGCACGGATGCGCTCGTAGAGCGGGTACGGGTCCTCGATGCCGGTCCTGAGCTGGATCAACGACACCGGGTCACGGCGCAGGTAACCGTTGCCGTACAGGCGAATCCGGTAGCTGGAGAAGTCCCGCACGAAGCGCAGAAGCTGTCGATCGATCGCCATGGATCGCCCCCCATCGACACGGCCGAGCCGGGCAGCTGATCACACGATAGTGGTCTTGCGCGCGGCCGGGACCAGAACCGGGAATTCCTGCATACCGCGGATCAGGCTGCCGGGGCGGCGTACGCGCTTACCGGCCTGTTGCAGGTCCGGAAACTCGGTGGCGATGGTCCGCAGTGCGATCGCGGCTTCGAGTCGGGCCAGCGGGGCGCCCACGCAATAGTGGATGCCGCCGGAGAAGGACAGGTGGTCGTTGGCGTTGGGCCGGCTGATGTCGAAACGGTTCGGATCGCTGAAGACCGCCGGGTCGCGGTTGGCGCCGCCGAGGGCGGTCAGCACGAACTGTCCCTTGGGAACCGGCCGGCCGAGCACCTCGGTGTCGGTCATCGCCACGCGTCCGGTCCGCTGCACCGGTGGGTCGTAGCGCAGCCCCTCCTCGACCACCTTCTCGGCGAGCTCCGGCTGCTCGGTGAAGAGTCGCCACTGGTCCGGATGCTCCAGCAGCGCCAGCACCGTGTTGCCGATCAGATTCACCGTGGTCTCGAAACCGGCGATCAGCAACAGGGTGCACAGGGGCACCATCTCCTCCGGACGTACGGCCTCCGGCGACTCCTGGTTGGTGGCCACCAGTCGCCCGATCAGGTCGTCCTGGGGCTGCTGCCGACGCAATTCGAAGATCTCGGTGAAGATCTCCGCCAACCGCGCCCTGGTTGCCGCCAGCTGCCGGGCATGGGCGATCGACTGGATCCCGCCCAGCGCGCTGCCGAAACGGGCTCCGTGCATCGCGAACTCCTCGGCATTGGCGTCGGGAATCCCCAGCAGGTCGGTGATCACGGCGATCGGCAGCGGTGCGGCCAGTGCGGAGACGAGATCGAAGGGCTCGTCGCGTGGCAGGGTCTTGATCAGATCGTCGACGACGGTCTGCACCCGCGGGCCGAAGGCGGGGATCTTGCGCGAGGTGAAGTCGGGCGCCACGAGCCGCCGCAACCGGCTGTGATCCGGCGGATCGAGATCCAGCAGCGACAGCTGCCCGTCCCCGTCTTCCTGCCCGACACCGAAACTGCGCGAGCGCAGCACCTCGTCACAGGCCGCGTGACTGACCGTCACCCAGCCGCCGAGCGGGGTGGGCGACAGGATGCCCAGCTCGCGGATCCGGTCGTAGATCGGGTACGGATCCTGGCGGCCGGGTTCGAGATGCAGCAGCGCCGCCGGCTCACGCCGCACATAGGCGTGGTACGCGATCCGCAGCCGCGTCCCGTACAGCTCCTTGATGAACGCCAATTGCTGTCGCCCGATCGCCATCGTCCCGCCCTCCGCGTGAATCCAGAACGTCAGGAACCATCCTGGCCCGATCGGCGGCGGACGCAAGCCACGAATGTCACGGATATTCCCCTGAATCAGACCGGCCCTGAGTCAGACCAGCGGGCGGCTGACCGGCAGGGTCGAGTCCGCGGCGAAGTCCAGCGCCGACGGCGGCAGACCCCGCGACACCATCTGTGCCCCGAGCACCGCGATCATCGCGCCGTTGTCGGTGCACAGTCCCGGCCGCGGCCGACGCAGCCTGATGCCGCGTTCCTCGGCGCGCTCGGCGAGCAGGGCGCGCAGCCGGCCGTTGGCCGCCACGCCGCCGCCGATCAGCAGGTCCTCGGCGCCCAACTCCTGGCAGGCGTCGATCGCCTTGGCGCTGAGCACGTCGCAAACGGCCTCCTGGAAGCTGGCGGCGACGTCGGCCAGCGGGATGTCCAGGCCGTCCCGCTGCCGCAGCTCGACCCAGCGGGCGACCGCGGTCTTCAGACCGGAGAAGGAGAAGTCGAAGCGGTGTTTGACCAGATCCTTCTGTGCCGTCAAGCCACGCGGGAAGCGGATCGCCGTCGGATCGCCGGCTGCCTGCGGATCGCCGGCGCCGTTGGCGATCCGGTCGATCACCGGCCCGCCGGGGTAGGACAGGCCGAGCAACCGCGCGACCTTGTCGTAGGCCTCCCCCGCCGCGTCGTCGATGGTGGCGCCGACCTCGGTGATCTTGGTCGCGACGTCGTCGACCTGCAGCAACGAGGTGTGACCGCCGGACACCAGCAGGGCCACCGCCGGTTGCGGCAGTGGACCGTGCTCCAGCAGGTCGACCGCGACGTGGCCGGCCAGGTGGTTGACGCCGTACAACGGCTTTCCGGTGGCGAGCGCAAGGGCCTTGGCTGCGGCGATCCCGACCACCAGGGCGCCCATCAGACCGGGACCGGCGGTGACCGCGATCGCATCCAGCTGACCAAGATCGACATCGGCCGTCGTCAGGGCACGTTCGAGGGTGGGGACGATCGCCTCGAGGTGCGCCCGACTGGCCACCTCCGGCACGACCCCGCCGAAGCGGACATGCTCCTCGACGCTGGAGGCGACCTCGTTGGCCAGCAGTTCGTTGCCACGGACGATCCCGACGCCGGTCTCGTCGCAGGAGGACTCGATCCCCAGGATCAACGGCTCACTCATGATCATCGCCTCCCACCGGTCGTCTCATGATCATCGCGTCCCGGCCGGGACCGTAGTAGTCGCCGCGGACCGCGAGCTGCTCGAAGCCATACGCCCGGTAGAGCGCGATCGCCGCAGCATTGTCGGCCCGCAATTCCAAGATCATCTCCTGTACGCCCCGGGTCGCGGCCAGCTCGAGGCCGGCGGCCAGCAGGGACCTGCCGATCCCCTGCCGGCGACAGCGCGGGTCGACCACGATCCGGTCAAGATCACAGACGTCGGGGCCGAACCGCAGGGCGATGACGCCACACAGTCGATCATCGCGCGCCGCCAGCACCTGCAACGACCCGCCGGTCAGCTCCGACTGCCAACTCGTGCGGCTCCACTGTTCGGACGCGGGAAACCCGGCCTGCTCCAGGGCGAGGATGGCATCAAGATCATCTGGACCGGCGGAGCCGGTGGAGAGCGTCGCCACCGCCGTCATCGCAATGCCCGGGGATGGGCCAGGACCGACTTCCGCGGTCCCGGCGGAGCAGCATCGGGGCTGCGGAGATACAGCGGCTCGATACCGGCATCCGGCAGATCGGGTCCGGCCAGGGCCAGTACGCCCCCATCCAACCGGGTCGGGCCATCCAGCTGGGTCAGGCCGGTCGAGGCGAGCTCCGGATGCACCAGAGCCGCCGGCCCGGCGACCGGCAGTGCCGGCAACTGGGCCGGCTTGCCGACCGACGGCCCGTCGACCCGTACGCCGTCGGCGCTGTAGCGGGCCCAGTAGACCTCCCGGCGGCGTGCGTCGGTGGCAATCACGAAGTCGCCGTCGGGGCGTTCACTACGCTGCCACTGCGCGGCCAGCACGTCGAGGCTGCAGACGCCGCGGACCTCGACGCCGAGAGCCGAGCCGAGAACCCGTGCGGTGGCGATCCCGACCCGCAGCCCGGTGTACGGGCCCGGTCCGACGCCGACGACGATCCCGGTCACCGCGGTGATGTCGAGTCCGACCTCGGTGATCATGGTCGACAACAGCGGTGCCAGCTGTTCGACGTGCCGTTTCGGATCGTCGTAGGTCCGGCTGGCGAGCACCTGCTTGCCGTCGGACAGCCCGACCTGCACCTGGGTCGAGGTGTCCACCCCGAGGGTCAGTCGATCAGCCACGGGCAACCGCCCCATCCACGTCCAGCTCGTCAAGACCCAGCTCATCGAGATCGGCCTGCGTCCAGCGGTCGCCGACACCGGTGATCAACACCGTCCGGGTGTCGTCGTCCGGATCGGCGCTGCGCAGCACCGTGATCTCCAGCCGGTCGGGGCTGAGGATCTCGGCGACGTTCTCGCCCCACTCGACCACGGTGACCGATCGGTCGAGGGTCTCCTCAAGATCGAGGTCCTCCAGCTCGTCCGCGCTCGACAGCCGGTAGGCGTCGACATGCACAAGATCAGGACGGCCCTCGGTCGCGTGATGGATCCGCGACAACACGAAGGTCGGCGAGATGATCGGTCCGGCGGCGCCAAGACCCTCACCAATACCCTGGGTGAGCGTGGTCTTGCCGGCACCGAGATCACCGGTGGCGATGATCACGTCGCCGGGCCGCAGCCGGCCGGCCAGCCGGGCGCCGAGCGCTGTCATGTCGTCGGCGGTCGGCACCACGACCCGGCGTGGCAGCGGCCGGGCCAGCATCACGCCGTACGGCGCCTGCCGGTCGATCACGAAGCCGCGGTGCTGCCAGTAGTTGATCAACTCCGGGAATTCGCCGCGGGCGAAGAGCTCCAGCCGGATGCAGCCGAGCTCGGCAGCCAGCAGTTCGGCCTCGATGACCATGGCCGACGCGATGCCGTGCCGCTGGAAGTCCGGGTGCACCGACACCCGCCGCAGCACGCCGGTCCGGCCGTCGCCGTGATCATGGTCCCGCTCGACGATGATCGCGCCCGCGGGCCGGCCGGACACCGTCGCGTACACACCGGTGCCGCGGGCCAGCGCCTCGGCCACCGTCTCGGCGGTTTCGGCGTCCGCGGTGGACGGCGGGTCCAGCGGCGGCCGGGCACCGAAGGCGGCGTGGATCACCTCGACCATGCCGGCGGCATGCTCGGCAGTGGCGCGGTGGTACGTCGGGAACGGCTCTTCGTCAGTGGTGCGCTGGCCGTCGATCGCGGGCTGGTCGGTCATCGCCCGCTATGGTAGGCCGTCCGTTCCGGACGCCCGTCGGAGCTCCACCGCCCGCTGCCGGTCTTGCCGTTCGGCTTGCCGTTGCCCGGGCCACGGTTGGAGCGGCCGCCCGGTCCGCGGCCGGACCGGTTGAAGCCGCCACCGGATCGATTGCCGTGCCGGTTGCCCGACCGCGGACCGCGATCCGAACGCGGCGCGATCAGCTTCTCGTAGTCGCGGCTGCTGATGTAGTCACCTGTGGTCTCGGCAGCGCCGGTCGCCTCGGCCAGATCGGCGTCGCCCGGCCGTGCCTTCAGCTCGATCGCGTCGACACCGGCGTCCCGGGCCAGCCGCCGGACCTGCCGGCGCTGGTCGGGCAGTACCAGGGTGGCCACCACACCGGCCTGGCCGGCGCGCGCGGTCCGCCCGGCGCGGTGCAGGTAGGTCTTGGCATCGGCCGGCGGATCGACCTGCAGCACCAGGCCGACCTCGTCGACGTGGATGCCGCGGGCCGCGACGTCGGTCGCGACCAGAACCGGGATCGAGCCGCTCTTGAAGGCTTCCAGGGTGCGGTTGCGGGCGCCTTGCGGCAGTCCGCCGTGCAGGGCGCCGGCCATCACACCGGCGTTCCGCAACTCCTCGGCGACCCGGTCGGCGCCCAGCTGGGTGCGGACGAAGATGACCGTACGGCCGTCCCGGTTGGCGATCTCGGCGGTGATCGACTTCTTGTCGGCCGGCGCGATCGGCAGCAGGTAGTGGGTCATGGTGTCGACCGAGGCCTGGGCGGCGTCCACCTCGTGGGTGCTCGGATCGGTCAGATAGGTCGCGACCAGCCGGTCGATGCCGCGGTCCAGGGTGGCGCTGAAGAGCATCCGCTGCCCGTCGGCCGGCACCGCGTCCAGGATGGTCGTGACATCGGGCAGGAAGCCGAGATCGGCCATGTGATCGGCCTCGTCGAGGACGGTGATCTCGATCGCGCCCAGTTCCAGCGCCTGCCGGTCCATCAGATCGATGATCCGACCCGGCGTACCGATGACGACGTCAACGCCCTGGTCGAGGCTGCGCAGCTGCGGGGTGTAGGACATGCCGCCGGCGACCAGCACCGTACGGAGTCCGACGGCCCGGGCCAGCGGTGCCAGCACGTCGGAGACCTGGGTGGCCAGCTCCCGGGTCGGCAGCAGGATGATGGCGCGCGGCACACGGCCGGGGCGCCGTCCGCCGGCGAGCCGGGTGAGCAGCGGCAGACCGAAGCCGAGGGTCTTGCCCGAGCCGGTCCGACCCCGACCGAGCACGTCGCGGCCGGAGACCGCGTCGGGGATCGCGGCGGCCTGGATCGGGAACGGCTGGGTGATGCCGTCCTGCGCCAGCCGCTCGACCAGTACCGGATCGACGCCGAGTTCGGCGAAATCGGTGGCCGTGGTCTCGACGGTCTGCGGTGCAACGGCGGTCACCCGGTCCGGCCGTGCGGCGCGGTCGGGGCGGGCGGCGCGCTCGGGGCGGGCGGCGCCTTCTGGGCGCGGCGCGCGGTCGGCCGGGGTTCGGTCGGCACCGCCGCGGCGGCGCGGGCGACGGCCGCGGGCGGCTCGTTCCTCCGCCGACCAGCGGTGCTTCTTCGACGATTGGTTCGAACGCGGGGAGCGCTCGGTATTACCTGACGGCATGAGTCTCTCTTCTTCACCGGCTGTGTTCCGGTGATCGGGGCGCACGCGCCCCTGGAAGGACGCACGCATCGTGGTCGAACCCGGGCATCGGCATGCCGCGGCTACTCGGAGGAGAGGGGTTCGTTGGATGGAAGCGGGAAATCGGTGGATCTACACCGACCCGCTGGGCTCAAGTCTACGCCGCCGGCCGCCGGGAGCCGAATCGTCGGTGCTAGCTGTCCCGCCGGCCGACCAGCAGCGTGGCCGGGTGACCGTTGACCAACAGCTGGTAGGAGCGGTCGACGCGCAGCTCGTGCTGCACCCAGTGCTTCTCGACGTCGTCGGCCAGCCGGCGGGCGACCAGCATGGCCAGCGTGCCGCCGGGCCGCAGTACACGACGGATGGCGGCAAGCGCGTCGACGATCACCGACCCCGCAGCCGGAGTACCGCTCTCGTCGTACTCGCCCCAGGGCGGGTCGGTGATCACCACGTCCACCGAGTCGTCCGACACGGAGTCCAGCGCGCGTGCGTCCTCGGTGAGTTTTCGTACTCCGTCCCGACCGGCCAATTCCGGCAGCAGCCGGACCGTGCCGTCGCGGTACCCCTGATCGGAACAGATCAGCTGCCGGTGCGGCTGCTGGGCGCGGGCCGCGATCAGGGCTCCGCTACCCGCGAACGGATCGAGGATGACGTCCGAGGCCCTGGGCCGACCCGCCGCGTGCACGACCACCTCGGCGACGTCGGGCGCCAGCGAACCCTTGGCGGGCTGACGGCGTTGGCGGCGTGGTGTCCGCCGGCAAAACAGCACCTGCTCCAGGTCGCGACGGGTGATGGTCCAGTACTCCTCCCCGCCGCCGCGCGGCGTGAACCGACCGCCGGTGGCCCGGCCGATCGCCGTGGTCAGTCGCGATCTGACGTCCCCCGGGACCCCGACGAGTTGGCCGTCCTGGGAGAACATCAGCCGGTACGGGCCGCGCCCTCCGGGGAGTTTCCAGCGACCGATCTCGCGGCTGATGGCGTCGACCGCCTGGCGCAGATCCCGCCGCCGGGGAACCGCGCCGATCACCTCGAAACTGTTCTTGACGTAGGTCAACCGGCCGACGTGCTCGGCCGGCGCCTTGGTACTGATCATCACGGCACTGTCGTCGGCGTACAGCACCCGACCGTTGAGGTCGGCGGTCAGCGAGGCGGCGACCAGTTCTCCGAGACCTGCCGCGTGCATGCACAGCACCTTCACCCGGCAAACCCTAGCCGTGCGTCCCGCGTCTCCCGGCCGTACGCACTCATCAGGCCGCGATCCGCCACCGCCCGCTCGCTAGCGCACCAGTTGCTTGTTCCCGCACCACTTTCTCGTCGGCGCACCGGTTGCAGCCGGTGCGCCGACGACCAACTGGTGCGGCGCCGGGAAAGTGGTGCGGCGCCGAGCAAAGGGTGCGGGACCGAGAAAATGGTGGCGCCGAGCAAAGGGGGCGGCGGGTCAGTTGCCCGATGAGCTGGACGACCTCGACGGGTCGGCCGATCCGCTGCCGGATCGCCGACGGCCGTACCACCGGGCCAGGCCGACCACCGAGACGACGCACCAGGTCCCCTCGAGCAGCAGGAATCCCCATTGCCGCTCCATCAGCGCCAGCACGGCAAGGATCCCGGAGCCGACCGCGTTCACCACCAGGTAGGAGAAGGAGTCCTGTTTCATCCGGCCCAGCTGGGCGGCCGCGAACCCGAGCAGCACCAGCAGCGAACCGAAGATCTGGACGATCTGCAAAATCATGCCGCCCTCCCGATGTCAGCGTCGTCTTGGCGATCCGGGTACGGCGCATCTCGTCCGGGCATCCCGCGAGCGCGGAGGCCGTCCCATGGTGCCACAGAGCAGAGCAGCAAGGCACCGGGGAGCGGATGGGTCGGCCCGGCGGGCTCTGTTCCGAACCCGCCGGGCCTGAACCGCACTCAGCACTAGAAACCGGGCACGACCTATTCGTGGGGTACCCGATCGGGGGTGGGCCAATACCGACCGACCCCCAGCTGCTCACCGCCGGTGGCCCGGGTGACCAGCTTCTCCAGCTCGTGGGTGACCCGATCGTGGTATTCGATCATCGCCATGTGTCCGCAGGGGTCGAGGATCAGGGTGTCGGCGTTCGGCAACTCCTCGATCAGCAGCTCGGTGTGCCGGAACGGCGTGACCAGGTCCTGCCGCGCCCCGATCACGGTGGTGGGCACGGTGTTGATTACCCGCACGCCGTCCGACTCGTCCAGGTCGGCGAACGCCGGGTAGAAGTCGGCGATCACCTCCAGTGGCGTCTGGGAGAGCATCTCGCCGACGAATTTCACGTACGCCGGTGGTACCGGTGACGGGAAGGTCATCAACCCGGTGAGCAGCCAGGCCAGATCGGAACCGGCCTGTCGGGTGTTCTCGACCACCGTCGGGATCCGGTTCAGTGCGGCCATGGCCGGCATCGCCGCCCGCGCCAGCAACCGGCCGGGGAGGCCACGGACCGGGTGCGGATCGAGCAGATCGTCGCTGGAGGTGCAGACCAGCCCGACGCCGATGATCGGACCGACTCCGTCGATCGGTTCCGCGGCACCGAACCACTCCGGCCGCTGCCGGGCAAGTTCCATGATCGTCATGCCGCCCATCGAATGCCCGATCAGGATCACCGGGCCCTCCCCGGCAACCTCCTGCAGGATCTGGGCCAGGTCGGCGGCCAGCTGGGAGATCCGACACAGCTCGGCGGCCGACCGGGTGGATCGTCCGTGGGACCGCTGGTCGTAGAAGATCATCCGGTGTTTGCCGCGCAGGTCCCGGCGCTGGAAGTGCCAGCAGTCCATGCTCAACGCGTAGCCGTGGACGAAGACCAGGGTGACATCGGATGCGTCGGCTCGATCCGGATCGGCCTCGTCGACCTCGACATGCAGTTTCACCCCGTCGAGGGTCTCGACCTCCTGCCCCTCGGTGCGCAGGGCGAAGAACTGTCCGGCATCAGCTCCGTGGATCGCCGGGCGCAGCCGCTTGCCGATCAGTTCCCGTTCCAGCTTGAACCCCGCTGCGACACCGCCCAGCGCCAGCGCGGCAACCCCGGCGGCCAGACCGAATCCCTCGCGACGACTCATGACGCTTCGTGCACCCTCCTACTCCGGGTCCGTCCGGTGGACCCGCGGTACCCGGACGCCGATCCGGGTGACGATCTCATATCCGATAGTGCCGCACGCCTCCGCCCAGTCCTGGGCGGTCGGCCCACCGGCGCCGAAAAGGACGACCTCGTCCCCGGCCTGTTCGGTCGCGTCCGGACCCAGTTCGACCAGGAACTGATCCATGCAGATCCGCCCGCGGACCGGCACGACCCGGCCATCGACAGCGACCGTGGCCGCGTTGCCGGCGTGTACCGGAACGCCGTCTCCGTAGCCGAGCGGCACCAGCCCGAGGACGGTGTCCCGGTCGGCGATCCAGGTGTGCCCGTACGAGACGCCCTCGCCCCGGGCGATCGGTTTGACCGCGGCCAGCCGGGCCCGCAGGGTCATCACCGGTTCCAGCTCGAGCCCCGCGTCGCGGGCGATCCCGGGTGCCGGCTCGACGCCATAGCAGGCGATACCGAGCCGGACCAGGTCGTACCGGGTCTCCGGCAGTCCGATGGCGGCCGCGGAGTTGGCCAGATGGCGTACGACGTCGGTGGCGCCGGGGCGCAGTCCGTGGCGTTCGGCGACCGCCAGTGCGTCGGAGTACCGCTCGGCCTGTCGGGTGATCGACGGATCGCCCGGCTCGTCGGCCGAGGCGAAATGCGACCAGATGCCGGTCACCCGGACGGCCCCCGACTCCTCGGCCTCGGCGGCCAGGGCGCACAGCTGGTCCCATGCGGTGACCGGTGACCCGTTCCGGGACAATCCGGTGTCGATCTTGAGCTGCACCCGCGCGGTCTGCTGGACGGCGCCGGCCGCGGCGCTGATCATCGAGAGCTGTTCGGGATGGTGCACAGTGATGTCGATGTCCGCGGCGACAACCGCTTCGAAGTCCTCGTCCGGACCGTACAGCCAGCACAACAATCGACCATGATCACCGGCGGCCCGCAGTCGGAGCGCCTCGGTCGGCGTGGCCACCCCGAGCCATTCGATGCCCGCCCGGCGTGCGGCAGCAGCACAGGCGATCAGGCCGTGCCCGTACGCCTCGGCCTTGACCACGACCATGATCGGCACACCGCCGAGGTGGCTGCGCAACCGATCGATGTTCCGCCGGAACGCGCCGAGGTCGACGACCGCCGAGGCGGTGTCCGGGTCGATGCCGGCTGCCGGCCCGGTCGCTGATCGAGTGGTCAGGTCATCCATGATCAACTCATCCATCACCAAGATCCTGCCGACCGACGTCCGGCGGCGCGGTGCTGCAACCGCCCCAGCATCCGGGCCGCCTCCCGGGCCAGTTCGTGCGGCGGAACCGGTCCCGGCAGCGACGCCGCCGTGACCGCCTGCAGGGACGCGGCCAGGGCAGCAGCCTCGGGCGCGGGTACGCCGGCGGCCAGCAGGGTCGCGCACATCCCGCCGAGCACGTCGCCCGACCCCGCCTGTGCGGTCCAGGCCGGCCCGGGTACGGCGATCAGCACCGAGCGTCTGCCGGGTTGGGCGACGACCTGGGTCGCCCCCTTCAGCAACACCGTCGCCCCGGTCCGGTCGGCTCCACGGTGTGCGGCCCCGACCGGATCGGCTTCCACCTCGGCGCGTTCGCAGCCCAGCAGCCGGGCCAGTTCACCGGCATGCGGGGTGAGCAGCCAGGAGTTGTCCAGCGCCTGATCGGGCAGGTGGCGGAGCCCGTCGGCATCCACCACCGCCGGCAGACCGTCGGCCAGGCCCCGAGCGATCACCTCGGCGCCGTCGGGACGGTCGCCCCAACCCGAGCCGTACAACCTGGCCTGCACCCGGCCGTCGGCGTACACGACGTTGGGCAGAGCCGCGGTGAGCACCCGCCTGGCCTCGTCGCTGCCGTGGAACCGGACCATTCCGGCGCCGGCGTAGACGGCACCGTGCGCCGCGAGGATGCCAGCACCCGGATATTCACTGGAACCGGCGTCGATCCCCACCACACCGCGGGAATACTTGTCGCTGCGCGCGCCGGGATACGGCCACCGGGTAGCAAGATCATCCTCGTCAAGTTGCTGCAACTCGGTGACGGCCTGATCGACTTCGAACCCCAGACCGACCCGGACGACGCGGCCGCAGTGGCCCTTGGCCGGTTCGATCAGCTCGCTCGGCTTGGCTGCCCCGAAACTCACCGTGACCGCCGCCCGCACCGCCGCACCGGGTACCGCGCCGGTGTCGGCGTTCACGCCGGAGGGGAGATCGACAGCGATCACCGGCACCCGTGCCTGATCAAGCCGGAAGACCAGGGCGGCGATCTGGTCAGGGAGTCCGGGCCGGCCACCGATCCCGAAGATCCCGTCCACCGCAAGGTCGCAGGAGCCAAGATCACGATCATGGTCGTCGAGGGTTGCGACCCGACCGCCGGCGGCGCGCAGCGCTGCCATGCCTGCGGTGTGCGGCGTGCCGATCACCGGTACCGCGGTCACGGCTGCGCCGCGGCGGGCACAATGCGCACCGGCGAACAACGCGTCGCCGCCGTTGTTGCCGCCGCCCACCAGGACCAGCACCCGGGCGCCGTAGACACTGCCCCGCCGGTGGAGCAGCTCGTCGATGATCACCGAAGCCAATGCCCGGGCGGCGATCTGCATCAGGTCGCGTCCCGGGTCGGCGGCGATCGCCGCCTCCTCGAGTCGGCGGATGTCGTGGACCGGAAAGGCCGTCAGCATGATCAACTCCTCAGCGTTCGCAGATCACGAACGCCGAGGCTATCCCGGCGTCATGGGACAGTGAGACGTGAATCTCGCTGACCCCGAGTTCCGCGGCGCGGGCGGCGACCGTCCCGGTGATGGCGAAGCCCGGCCGGCCATCGGCGTCGGTGACGATCTCGGCATCCAACCAGGACATCCCGCTGGGTGCGCCGAGCGCCTTGGCCAACGCCTCCTTGGCCGCGAACCGGGCGGCCAGCGAGGCGATGGGACGGGTCGCCTCGGTCGAGGTGAACAGCCGTTTGACCAGACCCGGCCGACGTTCGATCGTCGCCGCGAACCGTTCGACATCACAGACGTCGATGCCGACGCCGATGATCACCGGGTCACCGCTCCGCTCACGCTAGGCGTACTCACGACATCCGAGCCTACGATCACTCGACGGTGACCGACTTGGCCAGGTTGCGCGGCTGGTCGACGTCGTGGCCCTTGCGGGTGGCCAGCTCGCAGGCGAACAGCTGCAGCGGTACGGTCGCCGCGAGCGGCTGCAGCAGCGTCGAGACCTTGGGCAGCCGGATCCAGACATCCGCCAGTGGTTCCACCGTTTCGTCGTCCTCTTCGGCGAGCACCACCGTCAGGGCGCCCCGGGCGCGGATCTCGGCGATGTTGGAGACCACTTTGTCGTGCAACATGTCCCGGCCGAGCGGCGGAACCACGACGAAGACCGGCAGTCCGTCGTCGATCAGCGCGATCGGGCCGTGTTTCAGCTCGCCGGCGGCGAATCCCTCGGCATGGATGTAGGCCAACTCCTTGAGCTTCAACGCGCCCTCCAGCGCCACCGGATAGCCGACGTGCCGGCCGAGGAACAGCACCGACGGCTGCTCGGCGAAGTCGGCGGCCAGTTTCAGCACCGGCTCGGCGTTGTCGAGCACGCCTTGGATGGTCTGCGGCATCTGCTCCAGCTCGCCCATCAGCCGGCCGATCTCGTCGCCGAACAGCGTTCCCCGGACCTGGGCGAGATACAGCCCGAGCAGGTAGCAGGCGACGAGTTGGGTGGTGAAGCCCTTGGTCGACGCCACCCCGATCTCCGGGCCGGCGTGGGTGTAGATCACCGCGTCCGACTCCCGCGGGATGGTCGAGCCGTTGGTGTTGCAGATCGCCAGCACCCGGGCGCCCTGTTCGGAGGCGTGCCGGATCGCCATCAGCGAATCCGCGGTCTCCCCCGACTGGCTGATGCAGACCACCAACGTGTTGGCGTCCACGATCGGGTCCCGGTAGCGGAACTCGTGGGCCAACTCGACCTCGCAGGCGATCCGGGTCCAGTGCTCGATCGCGTACTTGGCAACCAGCCCGGAGTAGAAGGCGGTGCCGCACGCGACGATGATGATCTTGTTCACCCGGCGCAGCTCGGATTCGGAGATCCGCAGCTCGTCCAGCCGCAGCGATCCGTCGGTGTCGTAGCGGCCGAGCAACGTGTCGGCGACCGCCTTGGGCTGCTCGTAGATCTCCTTGCGCATGAACCAGTCGTAGCCGTCCTTCTGCGCTGCCGAGGTGTCCCAGTCGACGTGGTAGGCGCGGGTCTGGGCAGGGGTGCCGTCGAAACCGGTCACCCGTACGCCGTCGGCCCGGATCTCGACGACCTGGTCCTGTCCGAGTTCGACCGCCTCCCGGGTGTGATCGATGAACGCGGCGACGTCGGAGGCCAGATAGGTCTCCCCGTTGCCGATGCCGACCACCAGCGGGGAGTTCCGGCGGGCGCCGACGACCGTCGTCGGATCGTCCCGGTCGACCGCGACCAGCGTGAACGCGCCGTCCAGCCGGTTGCACACCGTGCGCATCGCCTCGGGCAGCCGACGACCGTCCTGCAGTTGTTGCGCCAGCAGGTGCGCGACCACCTCGGTGTCGGTGTCGGACGCGGTACTGATCCCGGCCTCACGCAGTTCGGCGCGGAGCGCCGCGTGATTCTCGATGATGCCGTTGTGCACCACCGCCACCCGGCCGTCGTAGGAGAGATGCGGGTGGGCGTTGAGGTCGTTGGGTACGCCGTGGGTCGCCCACCGGGTGTGTCCGACCCCGACGCCGTCGACCGGCATCGGTTCGGTGTCCAATGCCCCGGCCAGGTTGCCGATCTTGCCGGCGCGCTTGGCCAGCGCGATCCGTCGACCGGTGTCGTCGGAGGTCACCACGGCCACCCCGGCCGAGTCGTACCCGCGATACTCCAGCCGTTTCAGTCCGGCCATGATGATGGCCGCGGCAGGCTCCGGGCCCACATATCCCACGATCCCGCACATGGCCGTCAGGCTACCCACAGCAACCCCGATCCGCAGGACGTCGTCGGTACGCATCCGGTGTGGCACGCCGATTCGAGCCTCGGGCGGGCGACGGTCATAATCGTCGGCGTGTCAGTAGCCGGGAGCCACAATGGCGAGACCAGCGGTCCGTACGTCGAACGCAGTCGCGCCGATTGGGCAGAACTGGCCAACTCCGCGACCCTCACGCTGACCCAGGAGACGCTGGGGTCGCTGCGCGGCATGCAGGACCCGACCAGTCTTGAGGACGTCCGCGAGGTCTACCTGCCGCTGACCCGACTGCTGGCCGAGTACGTCAAGCACACCGGCAACCTGCATCAGGCCAGCAACGAGTTCCTCCGGTTGTCGGTCGGCCGGACGCCGTTCGTGATCGGTGTCGCCGGATCGGTCGCGGTCGGCAAGTCGACCACCTCGCGGCTGCTGCAGGCCCTGTTGTCCGCCTGGCCGGACCACCCGAAGGTGGAACTGGTCACCACCGACGGTTTCCTGCTGCCCAACGCCGAGTTGCAGCGGCGAGGGTTGATGAACCTCAAGGGCTTCCCCGAGTCGTACGACCGGCGTGCCCTGTTGCGCTTCGTGATGGACATCAAGTCCGGCAAGGACAACGTCACCGCACCGGTCTACGACCACCTCAGCTACGACATCGTCCCGGGCGAGCAGATCGTCGTCCGGCGGCCCGACATCCTGATCATCGAGGGCCTGAACGTGTTGCAGCCGGCCCGGCCGCGGGCCGACGGCACCACCGGCCTGGCGCTGTCGGACTTCTTCGATTTCTCGGTCTACATCGACGCCCGGACCGAGGCGATCCGGCAGTGGTACGTTGAGCGCTTCCTCGGCCTGCGGGAGACGGCCTTCCGCGATCCGCGGTCGTACTTCACCCGGTACGCCGAGTTGTCCGACGACGAGGCGGTGTCCACCGCGGAGTTCATCTGGGACACCATCAACGGGCCCAACCTGGTCAAGAACGTGCTGCCGACCCGTGGCCGGGCGACCGCCGTCCTGCGCAAGGGCGACGACCACCACATCGAGTGGGTGCGGATCCGCAAGTTGTGACTGCTGGTTGCGTCGGCCCGGACTTCGCGGCCGGTCAGTCCAGGGCGCTGAGCTCGGGCGGCTCGCGCAGCCGGCGCACCAGATCGTGGACGCAGTCGGTCAGCCGGGACCAGGCCTCGGCACCGTCGGCCTCACCGAACAGCCGTTCGACCTCCCGGGCCACGTCGGTGGCCGCCTGGTATCCGAAGGTCCCGGCCGATCCGGCCAACTGGTGGGCGACCTCGGCGGCCTCGCCGCGCTGTTCGGCCGAGATCCGACCCTCCCGCCCGATCGTCGCCCAGGCGGCGAGTTCTCCGGCCCGGTCGAGATTGCGTTCCCGGGCCCGGTCGGCGATGTCGGCGACCCGGCTGAGCGCCGCCTCACTGGCTTCGGGCTGCCGCGACCGGCCGTCCGGAGGTTCGCCGCCGGTGTCGGCCCGGCCGTCGTTCTTGTCGCTCACGGCGCCCACCCGAGGATTCCCGAGATCCGGTCCGGCAGTGTGATCGGGTCGAACGGTTTTCCGATCACCCCGGCCACCCCGAGCCCGGTGAGCTGCTGGTCGTCGCGGCGTTGCTGGATCTTGGCCGACAACAGGATCACCGGGACGTTCTGGTCCGAGCCGCCGCGCAGCCGTGCCAGGGTCGACGGTCCGTCCATCCCCGGCATCATCAGGTCGAGCAGGATGGCATCGGGGCGTCGCTCACGCACCTTCTCCACGGCCTCCATGCCGTTGGCTGCCAGGCGCACGGTCCAGCCGCCCACGACCTCGAGGGTCATTTGGATCACTTCCCGGATCGACGCGTCGTCGTCGACCACCAAGACGTCCTTGCGCGACATTGCCTCACCGCCGCATCTCGTTGCTGGAGTACGTCCTCGAACCACGCCCTGCAAGCTATGGCGGGGTCTCCCGACTTCCCAACCTGCAGCTCGAAGGGCCCCTTCCCGGGCCCATGGCATCCGTCATCGTAATAGGTAGCATGACCGAGACCTCATGTCACGGCCAGGTCACGGTCCGGTCATGAGAAGGAGCGGAGGAATCTCGACGTGTCGCCACGCCGCACGGAGCACCTGATCCGGCCTCGCGACCTCAAATGGTTGCTGGTGCTGGGCGCTGCCGTCGTCGCGGCGTTGATGAGCCTGGCGATCGTTCTCTCCGGCCCGTTGGATCTGGCCACCCGGCTGTTCATCAACAACATCGGGCTGGTACTCGCCGGCCTGGCGGTGATCGTCCTGGCGGCTGTCGCCGCCCGCCGCGGCCCGCGCCGTCAGCAGCGGGCCTGGCAGCTGTTGTCGGTCTCGGCGATGTTCCTCGTCCTCGGCATCGAGTGGTACGTGCTCTGCGGGGCCATGCGGTGGACGCGGATCTCCATCGTCGGCGATGTCGGCTTCCTGGCCTCGAGCCTGTTGGCGATCTGGGGCATGACGTCGTTCCCGACCACGCCCCGCCGCGGTCGGGAATTGTTGCGGATGGTGCTGGACGGTGTGGTCGTCGGCGGTTCCGTACTGCTGACCACGACGGTCTTCGCGCTTGCCCCGGTGCTGAGCGAGGGGCAGAACCCGGTCTTCCGGGCCGACACCATCGCTCTGATGATCATCGACGTGATCGTCGCGACGGTGGCCGGGCTGCTGTTGATCCGCGGCGACCGGGCGGATCGGCCGGTGCAGCTGCTGCTGGCGCTGGGTTTCTCGATCTGGGCGGTGACTGATCTGGTCCGCTGGGTGGTCACCGTGCGCGGGCAGATCTTCTACCAGAGCGCCGGACCGGTCGGCTGGATGCTGGCCTACTCGCTGATCGCCTTCGCGGCGTTGCTGCCGGGACGGATCCGGACCGTCGAGTCACCCGCCCGCAGCAATGAGGCGCCGCCACTCGGTGACACCGTGATGACCTTCGGTCTGCTGCTGGTCGCAGCAGTCGCCAACGCCCTCATCAAGACCCCGGCCGATCTGAACCCGTGGGTCGGGGCGATCTGGTTGCTGCTGGTCGCCGCGGTCGTCGCCCGGCAGTTGCTGCTGATCACCGACAACGAACTGCTCCGCCGCGCCCTGGAACGCCGGGTGCACAGCCGGACCAGGGAGCTGGCCTCGATGACCCGGCAGAGCGAACTGCTGCTCAACTCCGTGGGCGACGGCATCTACGGGGTGGACAGCCGGGGCGTCATCACCTTCGTCAACCCGTCCGGCGCCCGCACCCTGGGGTATTCCGCCGAGGAGTTGATCGGGCAGCACGCCCACGACCGGTTCCACGCACCACAACCGGACGGGACGCCGTACGACTACAACGGCTGCTACATCAAGGAGGCGATCGAGACCGGGCTGACCACCAGCGGCGAGGAGGACCTGTATCTCGGCGTGAACGGCCGGGAGATCCCGGTCGAGGTGACCTCCAGCCCGCTGCACAGCGACACCAGCACGGGCGCGGTGATCGTGTTCCGCGATATCACCTCCCGGCGCGAGGTGGATCGGATGAAGCAGGAGTTCGTCTCGGTGGTCAGTCATGAGCTGCGGACCCCGCTCACCGCGATCCGCGGATCGCTGGGACTGTTGTCGGGCGACCGGCTGGGCGAGTTGTCGCCGCAGGCCCGGCGGATGATCGGCATCGCCCTGGACAGCACCGAACGCCTGGGGCGGCTGGTCAACGACATCCTCGACATCGAGCGGATGGAGTCCGGATCGATGCCGATGGACTTCCGCGACCACGACGTGTCGGAGTTCGTGCAGACGGCGGCGGCGCAGCTGCGGCCGATCGCTGCCGAATCGGGGGTCCGGATCGACACCGGTCCGGCCGTCGGCCTGGTGAACGCCGACGGCGACCGGATCGTGCAGACGCTGGTCAATCTGATCGGGAACGCGATCAAGTTCTCCCCGTCCGGTGGAGTCGTGACGGTCGGCGCCGAACCCGGGCCAGGGGCGGGATCTGATCCCGACGGCGAGCCGCAGGTGGTCGTCTTCACGGTACGGGACCAGGGCCGCGGCATCCCCGTCGACAAGTTGGAGCAGATCTTCGAACGGTTCGAGCAGGTGGACTCCTCCGACGGCCGGGAGATGGGCGGCAGCGGCCTGGGGCTGTCGATCAGCCGCAGCATCGTGGAACGGCACGACGGCCGGATCTGGGCCGAGAGCCCGCCGGGCGGCGGCGCCGTGTTCCGGTTCACCCTGCCGCGGGTCTTCCCCACGCCGGAGGAGTCGGAGCCGTCGGAGCCCGCAGCCGACGAGCTGGCCGACACGCCGCCGGCGGCGAGCAGGCCGGAGACCGGGTCGGAGCAACCCATCGGCAGGTAACTTCCCGCCTATGACTACTCAGCAGCTCCCCGTTGTGGACGACCTGGGCCCCCGCCGGATCACCGTCGGCGCCGGCACGGCCGTCAAGGTCGGCTTCTTCTTCGCCCTCGGCGTCACGCTCTTCAGCCTGGTCGTCTCGATCATCTTCGGCGTCATCACCGCCGCCCTCGGCCTGACCCTGCTCCCCCACCTCCCCGACCTCTTCGGCAACTGACCGCAAGCAAGGACCGTCAGCAGGCCACCGCGCAAGGCCCACGAGAACCACCGCAGGTACGCCGCAGGCAGCACGGATGCGGAAGCGCACCATCGAGCGCAGCGAGACGGCTCCGAGCGAAGCGGAGGAGCCGAGTCCGGCTCCCCGTGAAGGCAAGTGCGCACGGGGGTACGGGGGTCGTCCCCCGGAACTGGATATTGCTAGCGCCCGACCGCGGCAGCAGCAGGAAGTGGACAAATCAAGTCGCTAGTTCCCGACCGCGGCAGCAGCAGGAAGCCGACAAATCAAGTCGCTAGTGCCCGACCGCGGCAGCAGCAGGAAGTGGACGGAATCAGATCGCCAGCGAAGTCCGTACGACCTCGGCGAGTCGTTCGGCAACCAGCTGTGCCTGGTCGACCGACGGCGCCTCAACCATCACCCGGACCAGGGATTCGGTACCGGACGGCCGGAGCACCACCCGGCCGCTCTCGCCGAGTTCGGCGCTCGCCGCAGCGACCGCGTCCCGCACCGCCGGGACTGAGTCGGTCCGGCTCTTGTCGACATTGGGCACGTTGACCAGTACCTGGGGCAGCCGTTCCATCACTGCGGCGAGTTCGGCGAGTGAGGACCCGGTTACCGCCATCCGGTGCATCAGGTGCAGCCCGGTGAGCACGCCGTCGCCGGTGGTGGCATGGTCGGCCAGCACGACGTGGCCGGACTGTTCGCCGCCCAGTCCGAAGCCGCCGGCGCGCATCGCCTCCAGGACGTACCGGTCGCCGACCTTGGTCTGTTCCACCCGGATGCCGTGCCGGTTCATCGCCAGCGTCAGGCCGAGGTTGCTCATCACCGTGGCCACCAGGGTGTTGGACGGCAGTTGCCCCTCGGCGTGCATGCCGAGGGCGAGGACGGCCAGGATCTGGTCGCCGTCGACGAGTTGGCCGTCGGAATCGACCGCGAGGCAGCGGTCGGCGTCGCCGTCCAGCGCGATGCCCAGATCGGCGCCGTACTCCAGGACCGTGCGTTGCAGGGCGCCCATGTGCGTCGACCCGCAGCCCTCGTTGATGTTGATGCCGTCCGGTGCCCCGTGGATCACCGACACTTCCGCGCCGAGCCGCCGGTAGGTCTCGGGTGCGGTCCGGAAGGCTGCTCCGTTGGCGCAGTCGACGACGACCCGGATGCCCTCAAGGCTTGCCGACGCGCCGACAGTTCCGACCAGGTGCTCGATGTAGCTGTCCACCAAGTCGGGCCGTTCGGTCACCCGGCCGACGGCGGCGCCGATCGGACGGGACACGGCCGGAGCGCCGAGTCGGGCCTCGATGGCGTCCTCGAGCGCATCGTCGAGTTTCGCGCCGCCGCGGGCGAAGAACTTGATGCCGTTGTCCGGCATCGGATTGTGGCTGGCGGAGATCATCACGCCGAAGTCGGCGGCGGTTGCGCCGGTCAGGTAGGCGACAGCGGGCGTCGGCAGCACCCCGAGGCGGACCACCTGGATCCCGGCACTGGCCAGGCCGGCCACCACCGCGGACTCGAGGAATTCGCCGGAGGCACGCGGGTCACGGCCGACCACAGCGACCGGTCGTGAGTCGGCGGCCGTTCCCGTACCGGTGAGGACCTGGGCGGCGGCGACGGAGAGATCCAGGGCCAGTTCCGCCGTCAGATCGGCGTTAGCAACTCCACGCACACCGTCCGTACCGAACAGCCGCCCCATCCGGCCCCCTTCGCAATCGTGGCGAGCAATCTCGTACGACCCCGGCAGGACGGGGTTGTCCTGAGCCTACGACCTGTTCGGTCGAAGATGCCGAAGCCCGGCGAAGGGGTTGCTCAGCGCTTGCTGTACTGCGGAGCCTTGCGGGCCTTCTTCAGACCGGCCTTCTTGCGCTCCTTGATCCGGGCGTCGCGGGTCAGCATCCCGGCCTTCTTCAGGCTCGGACGGCTGGCCTCGGCGTCGGCCTCGTTGAGCGCACGGGCCACACCGAGCCGCAGCGCACCGGCCTGGCCGCTGATGCCGCCACCGTTGATCCGGGCGATGACGTCATAGGCGCCCTCGACCGCGGCCGTGGTGAACGGCTCGGAGACGATCTGCTGGTGCACCTTGTTCGGGAAGTACTCGTCCAGCGTGCGGCCGTTGATGGTCCAGTTGCCGCTGCCCGGAACGATCCGGACCCGGGCGATGGCCTCCTTGCGGCGGCCGGTCGCAGCGGCAGCGGTGATCACCGCGGGCCGGCTTGCCTGGTCGGCGGTACGGACGCCGGCGCTCTCACTGCGGTAGGCGATCTCGCGCTCGCCCTCGTTGAACGGGGCGATCTCCTCGGCAGGAGCCTCGGTCTGGGCCTCGGCCTGGTTGAGCTGGCCCTCGGGTGCGTTCTCGGTCACGGTCGGTGCTTCTCCTGCTACCTGTTACTGAGCGATCTGGGTGATCTCGAAAGCCTGCGGCTTCTGGGCGGTGTGCGGGTGCTCCGGGCCGGCGTACACCTTCAGCTTCTTGATGAGCTTCCGGCTGAGGCGGTTCTTCGGGAGCATGCCCCAGACGGCCTTCTCGACGGCCTTGCGGGGATCGGAATCCAGCAGCTCGCCGTAGCTGATCGACTTCAGGCCGCCCGGGCGGCCGGAATGCCGGTAGGCCAGCTTGTCGGCCCGCTTGTTGCCGGTGAGCGCGATCTTCGACGCGTTCACGACGATGACGAAGTCACCGCCGTCGACATGCGGAGCGAAGGTCGGCTTGTGCTTGCCGCGGAGCAGCGTCGCCGCCTGGGTGGCGAGCCGACCGAGGACGACGTCGGTGGCATCGATGACGTGCCATTCCCGGGTGATGTCACCAGGCTTGGGGCTGTACGTGGACACGGCCGCAGACCAATCTTTCTTCGCTTCGATGTGTACTGGATGTCGCGGAGCCCCGGATGGGGCGCACAGCGACGCAACGCGATGAGCGCAACAGCGAGATAGATTACCTGCGCGCACCGGCCCCGGTCAAAACGCCGTCGGACGACCGGCTGGACGTGGCTCAGATCATAGGAGGTTCCCAGCCCCCGAAGTGGCCGCAACACCCCCAGCCGCGTAATTTGAGCGCATGACCGAAACCCTCACCATTCGTGATAACCGCACCGGGCGGGACTATGACATCCCCATCTCCGACGGCACGATTCGCGCTGCGGATCTGAAACAGATCACTGTGGATGGTGAGCCGGGGCTGGCCACCTACGACCCCGGGTTCGTCAATACCGCCTCCTGCCGGAGCGCCATCACCTACATCGACGGTGACGCCGGAATCCTGGAATACCGCGGGTATCCGATCGAGCAGCTGGCCGAGTCGTCGAGCTTCCTCGAGGTGTCCTACCTGCTGCTCAACGGCGAGCTGCCGACGTCGGAGCAGCTGGAGCAGTGGACCCATGAGGTCACCATGCACACGTTCCTGCACGAGAACATCAAGACGTTCATGGAGGGTTTCCGGTACGACGCCCACCCGATGGGCATGACGATGGCCGCGGTCGCGGCGTTGTCCACCTTCTATCCGGACGCGACCGACATCCACGACCCGGACAACCGGAAGCTGCAGATCACCCGGCTGATCGCCAAGATGCCGACGATCGGTGCGTACGTGTTCCGCCACGGTCTGGGCAAGCCGTACGTCTACCCGGACAACGAACTGTCCTATGTGGAGCGCTTCCTGGCGATGTTGTTCCAGATGAGCGAGCGGAAGTACAACGCAGATCCGCGTCTGTCCAAGGCGCTCGAGGTGCTGTTCATCCTGCACGCCGACCACGAGCAGAACTGCTCGGCCAACGCCGTCCGCTCGGTCGGATCGTCCGGGGTCGACCCGTACTCGGCCGTTGCGGCCGGCGTCGGCGCGCTCTACGGGCCGTTGCACGGCGGCGCCAACGAGGCGGTGCTGCGGATGCTCCGCCGGATCGGCGACGTGTCCAACATCCCCGACTTCATCGAGGGGGTGAAGGGCGGCAAGGAACGCCTGATGGGCTTCGGCCACCGGGTCTACAAGAACTACGACCCGCGGGCCAAGATCATCAAGAAGGCCGCCGATGACGTCTTCGACGTGACCGGGGTGAATCCGCTGCTCAAGATCGCCGTCGAGCTGGAGAAGATCGCGCTGGAGGACGAGTACTTCATCTCCCGCAAGCTCTACCCCAATGTCGACTTCTACTCGGGCCTGATCTACGAGGCCCTGGAGTTCCCGCCGGAAATGTTCACCGTGCTGTTCGCCATCGGCCGGATGCCCGGCTGGCTGGCGCAGTGGGAGGAGCTGGTGAACGACAAGGAGCAGAAGATCGCCCGCCCCAAGCAGATCTACACCGGCGCACGGAACCGGGATTTCGTGCCGCTCAACGAGCGGTAGAACGAGAATTGGGAAGCAGACGTCGGACAACTCCGACTCGGGGACGCCCGCACACTGCCGGCAGTGGGTCGGAATGCCGCTCCAGCCGCCGAACCTGAGGCCGGTGGCCACCTGGAATGCCGTGCGGCACGGCTCCTGGGTGATGTCGAACCACCCGTAACGCAGGGTCCGCTCGCCCCGAACGTCGAGTTCGGCCGGCGGACCGCGGGCGCGCTCGACGTCATTGCGGTAGCGGTGCTCGAGCGGTGACCGGACACGGTCGGCGACCTCGGCCAGCAGGTCCTCGACGAGCTGCCGGTCGTGGATCCGTCGACGACCGTCGACCGCCCGGCGCAGGCGCTTCGTCGTGGTCAGGCCACGCTGGACCGCAGTGGATATCCGCGTGGCCGGGAGAATCGCTTGTCCGGCAGTTCCCGACGGAACCGCCACGGCCCGCGGTCCGCCGGCGTATCGAATGATCGACGTGGACCAGGATCGAGTCGGGCGGGTCATCGTAGAGTCCGACCAGGTAGCCGGCCGCCAGACCGCCCTGGAGGGCCGCAAGGTTCAGCAGTTGCGGGGGCGGATCGATCCGTGGTCTCACACCCTCACCTTGGGACCGGATCAAGCTCCCGGTTCGCCCCGGTCGGAGATCTGTGGACAACCGCCCGGCCCGGTTTCCCTGAACAAGCGCTCCTTGCGACAAGTGGGAAGATCGTGCTGGACCAGCACCAACTTCCCAGCTGATGGCGGATCGGCACTCCGGTTAACCCGACCTCGGATCCGCCACCTGTCCCCATCGCGAGGGACCGCGGCAACGGCTGCACTTGGGACATGGATGCACTCGGCCAACTCGTCCTCGATGCCACGGGTTCGCCGTGGCTGCTCCCCCTCGTCTTCCTCTTCGTCGTCATCGACGGCATCTTCCCGCCGGTGCCCAGCGAGTCGATGGTCATCGCACTCGCCGCGATCTCGGCAAGCACCGGGCATCCGCCGATGCTGCTGCTGGCGCTGGCCGCCGGGCTCGGCGCCTTCGTCGGGGACAACATCACCTACGAGATCGGCCGCCGCATCGGGCTGCAGCGCTTCGCCTGGATGCGCCGGCCGTGGTTCGTCAAGACGGTCGGCCGGGCGTCCGCCGCCGTCGACCACCGGGTGTCCTCGGCGGTGCTCGCGGCACGCTTCGTGCCGGGTGGCCGCGTCGGGGTCAACCTGGTCGCCGGCGCCGGTGGCATCCCGCGCAAGGTGTTCCGTCCGCTGACCCTGCTCTCGGCGGTCTGCTGGACGACCTACACCCTGACCATCGGAACCGTTGCCGGGAGCTGGGTCAGTGATCATCCCGTGCTCGGCGCCCTGGTCGCCACCGGCCTCGGCCTGGTGGCTGGGCTGCTGATCGACACCGTGCTCGGCATCGTCCGTCGTCGGCGGGAAGCCGTCCGCCGGCTCTCTGCCCGGCCGGCGCAGGAACAACGCCAACTCGTCGACGCCGGCGTGCGATGAATCCAACCCGGCCAACAGATCCGAAAGGCCCGTGATCATGGCGATCGACGAACTCCTGCCCACCTCCCGTCCGCGACCGGACCGCAGAATGCGGAAACGATCATGGTGGCGCCGGCCCTGGGTGTTCCCGCTCGCCGCGGTCACGATCGGGTTCCTGATCTATGCGCTGCCGCCCTATCTGTCGCTCGACCCGGCCACCTCCCGGCTGCCGGTGCCGGCATCACCGGTCTACTACCCGGTGCTGGTCACCCACATCCTCTTCGGGTCGATCATGCTCTGCTGCGCGACCCTGCAGGTCTGGCCGTGGCTCCGCCGCAAGCACCTCCGGATCCATCGCTGGAGCGGTCGGCTGTACGTCCTGACGGCGATCCCGGTCGGCGTGGGCGGCATCGTCGTCGCGCAGTTCCCGCACGGCGGGCCGATGCAGCAGGTCGGCAACACGATGCTGGGACTGTTGCTCCTGGTCTGCACGGTCAACGGCTACCGTGCGGTCCGTCAACGGCGCATCGGTGATCACCGGGAATGGATGATCCGCAGCTTCGCCCTCGCCTACTCGATCGTGGCCAACCGGATCTGGTTGATGATCTGCCTCGCGGTCTTCGGATTCGAAGGTCCGGGCCTGATCGCCGCCATCGGCATCTCGACCTGGATGAGCTGGGTGGTGAATCTGTTGATCGCCGAGTGGTGGTTGCACCGGCGCCGCTCGCCGCGCTCCCCGACCCGCACCGCGGACGCTGCGGCATGATGGCCGGGTGACGCACCACACGACCTGCCTGATCGCCGGCGGCGGCCCCGCCGGCATCATGCTCGGCCTGTTGCTCGCCAGGGCCGGCATCGAGGTCACCGTCGCCGAGAAACACGGCGACTTCCTCCGGGACTTCCGCGGCGACACCGTGCACGCGTCGACTCTGCAGCTGCTCGGTGAACTCGGACTCGAGGACCGGTTCCGGGCGATGCCCCATGTTGATCTTGCCGACTACCGCCTCCCGCTGCCTCGCGGCGGGACCATCGTGTTGGGCGACTTCTCCAGCCTGCCCGAGCCGTACAACCACATCTCACTGGCCCCGCAGTGGGACCTGCTGTCGCTGTTGGCCGAGGCGGCCGCTGAGGAGCCGACGTTCCGGTTGTTGATGAACACCGAGGTACTCGGCCCGGTTGTTGATCATGGTCGGGTGGTCGGTGCCACGGTCCGGACGGCGGACGGTACGGAGTCGGTGATCACCGCCGATCTGACCGTAGCCTGTGACGGACGCAACTCCGATGTCCGGGCCGCCGCCGGGCTGGTGCCGCACGAGTACCGGGTGCCGTACGACGTGTGGTGGTTCCGGCTGTCACGGACCGAGGCCGAGCGGCACGGTGAGCTGCCGACCCTACTGCCGACGATCAAGCCGCCGGACATCATGCTGGCGATGAGCCATCACGACTACTACCAGATCGCCTACCTGGCACCCAAGGGCTCGCGGGAGCGGTTGCGCGAGGAGGGCATCGTCTCGTTCCGGCGGCGGATCGCCAGGCTCCGTCCTGATCTTGCCGACCGGGTCGACGAACTGGCCTCGATGGATGATCTTCCGATCCTCGATGTCCGGATGAACCGGCTACATCGCTGGCACCGGCCCGGTCTGCTCTGCATCGGCGACGCCGCCCATGCGATGTCGCCGTCGGGCGGCGTCGGCGTCAACCTGGCCATCCAGGATGCGGTGGCCGCCGCCCGCTACCTCGCGGAGCCGCTCCGGCAACACTGGATCACCGATCATGATCTTGATCTGGTACGCCGCCGTCGGCTGTTCCCGACGGTCTTCCTGCAGAGCGGGCAGCGGTTGCTGCACACCACGATCTACGAGCCGGCGATGGCGGGGCTGCCCGGCGGCTTCGAACTGGCCATTCTGGTGCTGCGGCTGGTGCCGTGGCTGTCCCGCCCCGTCGGCCGGTTGATCGCGATCGGTCCGCGTCCGGAGCACGCCCCGGACTTCGCCCGGCGCTAACGCGCCCGCTGCACCCGCCCCTCGTCCCACACCGGCTGGTCGGACTCGTACACCCCGCCGTCGGCGCCGAAGATCAGGAACCGGTCGAATCCCCGGGCGAACCAGCGATCGTGGGTCACCGCGATCACCGTTCCCTCGAAGGATTCCAGCCCGGCCTCGAGCGCTTCCGCCGATTCGATGTCCAGGTTGTCGGTCGGCTCGTCCAACAGCAGGCAGGTCACCCCGGACAACTCGAGCAGCAGGATCTGGAACCGGGCCTGCTGTCCGCCGGAGAGCTGCTCGAACCGGACGTCGGCGGCCTTGGCCAGCTCGTACCGGTCGAGCCGGCGGGCCGCGTACTCCCGGTCCAACCCGTCGCGATGATCATCGCCGCGGTGCAGGATCTCCAGCAACGTCCTGCCGAACAGTTCGGGATGATGATGGGTCTGGGCGAACAGTCCCGGACGGACCCGGGAACCCAACCGCGCCATCCCGGTATGGGTCACCGGAGCAAGATCGAATCCGCCGATCGGTTGTTGATCAACGTCCGGCAGGCTGCCGCCGAGCGCGAGCAGCCGCAGGAAATGTGACTTGCCGGAACCGTTGGAGCCGAGCACGCCGACCCGGTCGCCGAACCAGATCTCGGTGGAGAACGGCCGCATCAGACCGGTGAGTTCCAGGTTCTCGATGATCACCGCGCGTTTGGCGGTGCGTCCGCCGCGCAACCGCATCGAGACGTGCTGTTCCCGGGGCAGTTCCTGCGGTGGGCCGGCTTCCTCGAATTTCGCCAGCCGGGTCCTGGCCGCCTGGAGCCGGCTGGCCATATCGGAGTTGTACGCCGCCTTCTGTTTGTACATGATCACCAGCTGCTTGAGCTTGGCGTGTTCCTCGTCCCAGCGTCGGCGCAACTCCTCGAACCGTTCGAACCGCTCCCGCCGGGCCTCGTGGAAGGTCGCGAACCCACCGCCGTGCACCCAGAGGGTGTTGCCCGCCGAGCCGAGTTCCACGGCGGCGACCGAGGTGGCCGCGTTGGCCAGCAGTTCCCGGTCGTGGCTGACCAGCAGCACTGTCTTGCGCGTCGCCTGCAGCTGCTCCTCCAGCCACTGCTTGCCCGCCACGTCCAGATAGTTGTCCGGCTCGTCCAGCAACAGCACCTCGTCGGGCCCGCGCAACAGTGCCTCCAGGGCGAGCCGCTTCTGCTCACCGCCGGACAGCGTGGTGACCTCGCGCCATTTGGCTCGCTCGTAGTCGATGCCGAGCGCGGCCGTACAACAGGCGTCGAACGTCACCTCGGCCTCGTACCCGCCGGCATCGGCATACTCGGCCAGGGCTGCCGCGTAGCCGAGCTGGGTGGGCTCGCTGTCGTCGCTCATCAACCGCAGTTCCAGCCGGTCGACCTCGGCGACCGCGCGCTGCAGCCGGGGCGGCGCCAGGGAG
>Ga0164243_10000547_pt1 | contig 68468 bp, 61 predicted proteins | sample OricompcompostOP_FD_108781 | JGI IMG/M metagenome (GOLD analysis project Ga0164243, IMG submission 108781) | Organic Plus compost microbial communities from Emeryville, California, USA - Original compost - Organic plus compost (OP) | ecosystem: Engineered > Solid waste > Mixed feedstock >... | reverse complement strand
TTCGTCGAACCCCACGCGATCAGGTCGTGGAATCGTCGATTGGTCTCGAAGAACCATGCCTGGTCGCCGATGTGAGCGCGCATCTCCGTCATCGACGCGGCGAGGCGGTCGAGGCTGGCGTCGTCCATCCGGTTGGCGGCGAGAAGGCTCGCTACCGGTTCGAGCGCCGTCCTCACCTCGACGATCGCCCTGAAGGGTGCCTCCTTGAGCTGCATCAGCAGTTGCAGGCTGCTGGCCAGGTGGGACGGGTCCGGCACCAGCAGAACCGGCCCGCCTCCTGGCCCGGGCTTAAGGGTGATCACGCCTTGGAACTCAAGAAGACGAAGAGCCTCGCGCAGCGTCGCCCGGCTGATTCGATACTTCTCGAGAAGCATCCGTTCCGGTGGGAGCAGCTCGCCGGGCTGGGTTCCGTCACGACCGACGTCGCGAATGATCCGGTGCGCCACGAGCATTGCCGCCTTCTCCGGTCTGCCATTGGTGGTCATGCATCTCCCGTGGCTTTCTCCGTGGTGCCCGTCACCCGTTGACAAGGTATCGCGCCAGACCGGGTCGACTTACCCCGCAGGGGTCGGGTCGGCCAGTTTGACGACAAGATCAGCGCCGTCTGACGTCACCTCATGGGTGGCGATCGGCTCGGTAGCCGGCAGGGAGGTGGGCTCGCCCGTGGCGAGGTCGAAGACCGACGCGTGCATCGGGCACTCGATCTCCGCGCCGGTCAGGTATCCCTCGCTGAGCCACGCCTCCTCATGGCTACAGGTGTCGTCGACGGCGAACGTCCTGCCGTCCAGGGTGCGGGCCAGGCAGATCGGGCGACCTCCGACGACCACCTGGCGCAGCTCCCCCGGTGCCAGGTCGTTGGCACCCTCGATCCGTTCGACAGCCATGACCGATCGTTCCTTCCGTTCCCGCCGGGAATGGCGCAGCACCGGAGTGGGCGGGTGTCACACCGTGCTGTGCTGGGCGGCCGCGAGGAGCTCGCGAGCCGGTCTGACCAACCGAGGCGCGTCGACGACCAGAATCGCCACGGGGAGGTCGGCGTCGTCGCGGCCGACATACCACGCCCCTTCCCGGCCCCACTCGACCGCCGCGCCCGCATGGCCGAGCTCGGCCAGCGACAGCGGCCCGATGTCGCTCCACCAGTAAGGCACCGTGTCGAAGCGTGCCGTCTCGTCTCCGGCGATACGGCGCGCGGCGACCTCCGCCGTGCGCACGGCGGTATCCCAGTGGGGGGATCGGATCTCGCCGTAGCGAACGTGGACCGGGACGGCCGCGTCTCCGACGACGAACACGCCGTCGTGCCCGGAAAGCCGCATGCCCTCGTCGACCCGGGCCGGGAATGACAGGCCGGCGCAACCCGGCAGCGTCGGTGGGCGCCCTCCGGTCGCGGCGACCACCAGGTCCGCGACCAGTTCGCCGTGGTCCCGCGTGGCCACGACGGCCGAGCCGTCGTCGATCTGGACCGCCGTGATCCCGACCCCGCCGGTGAACCGTACGCCGAGCGTGGTCAGCGCCGCGGCAGCCAGGGTGGGAACCGGCTCGTGGATCCTCCCCATCGGACGGTCGGTCTGGTCCACGAGGTGGACGTCGTGCCCGCCCCGGGCGAGCGTCGCCGCGGTCTCGACCCCGATCAGTCCCGCGCCGACGACGAGGACCCGCCGCGGACCGGCGGCGAGCGACGGAGCCAGGCGGACGAGGCCGGCCGGCGTCGCGTTCAAGAACGCCCGGTCCAGCCCGGGGACCGGCGGCGGCGTGTAGTCGAGCCCGGGCGCGAGGACCAGATGGTCCGCCGCCACGGTCTGCCGACCGCCCGGCATCTCCACGGTCACGTTCCTGCCGACGAGGTCGACCGCGACGGCGACGCCGTCGAGCCGCTCGATCGACGATGCCGCCAACCGGTCAGCATCCGCCAGCAGCCGTGGTCGACCATCGGCCAACGCCCGCTTCGTCAGCGGCGGGCGGTCGGCGACCGGGCCCGGGCCGACGAGCACGGCCGGGACACCGAGCCGCGACAGCCGCGCCGCGCATGTGTATCCGGCGACGCCGTTGCCGACGACCACAGCCGCGTGCCTCACCTACGTAGTCCCACATCGGGAAACATGGTGCGTATCATATGCATGGTCTTCGAGTTGGCAACAGCCGCGGGACCGTAGCCGAGCTACGGGACGGCAACCCCGAGTGAGCAAAGATCTCTTAATAACATATGCATCTATTGTTTGTCAACGAGATCGACGGACACCCTCGGATACTGCCAGAACGTTCACGCCGTCGGACGGCGGCAACCGGCCGTCACGTCGTGCTCATGTCCACTGTGGATGAGCTGTAGCGCCTTATCCGTCAAAAGATCTGCTCGAAGTGCGGCAACCGACGCCGTCGCGCGTCCGGGCTTTGTCGCGGGCCTCATGATCCATGAGATTGTCTGCTCTCCGACTGTTGACCTGGATGAAATCTAGGGTAATGATTGCGACGTTACGCAGGTCACACAGCGTTAACGAGAATGTGATCTGGCGGCCGAGCGATCCCCGACCGTCATCGATCCCTTGCGGTTGCCCCAGTGCACCGGTTCGCGCCGCCCGCCGCGGCAGAAGGTCCATACTCGACCACCACAATTCGGACAGGTGAACTCGCGGATGCAGACGCGTACTGTCGCCACACACGAACGGACGTCCATCGCCGAGACGCTGGCTGCCTTCGCCGTGTCGTATGTCCCTACCCCGACGGCCCGCGATGCCGTCGCCAAGTCCGTCGTCGATGCCGTCGGATGCGTCCTCGCGGCGACGTCCGAGCCGGTCAGTGCCGCCACGCGGCATGCCTTCTCGGCGCCCGAGGGGCCGGCACCGGTCATCGGCACCGACGACCGTGCCCATCCCGCCGACGCCGCCCTGATCATGGGTACGACCGCGCACGCGCTCGACCTGGACGACTTCGACGTCAGGTCGGGCGGCCATCCCGCGGTTGCCATCGTCCCCGCCGCTTTCTACGCCTGCTTCGCCGACGAGATCGAGTCGGCAGACGTCCTGGCCGCGATCGGAGCCGGTTACGAGGTCATGGCGCTGCTCGGCCTGGCCATCCACAAGCAGGCCAAGCGCAGAGGGCAACACGGCACCGGGGTCTTCGGCGCGGTCGCCGCGGCGGTGGCCGCCGGACGGATCCACAACCTCGACGTCGCGTCGATGCGCCACGCGATCGGTCTCGCGGTCGGGCAAGCCGCCGGGATGCGCGCCAACTTCGGGACCATGGCCAAGCCCCTGCAAGCGGGCAACGCGGCACGGGCCGGGGTGACGGCCGCCCTGCTCGCGCGGCACGGCGCGACGGGTGGCCAGGATCCGATCGCCGGCCCCGGCGGGCTGGTGCAGTCCGCCGTCGGGCCCGACGACCGTGAGGAGGCACGCGAGCGGATGGTCGAGCTGGCACCTCGGCTCGGTTCGCTCCTCGACGAGCTGCCACCCAGCCTGAAGCGGCACGCGTCATGCGGCTCCACCCACGCGTCGATCGACGCGGCGCTCGCCCTGCGCGACGAGGTCGGACCGGCGGACGGCATCGCCACGATCGAGGTCACCGTGCCACCGGTCTACCTCGAGTCGCTGTTCTACAGCAGGCCGGTCAACGGGCTGGAGGCCAAGTTCAGTCTCGAGCACTGCGTCGCGGTGGCGCTCGTCCACGGCGACGCCAACCGACGCCGGTTCCTCCACGGGGGTTTCGGCGATCCCGAGGTCATGCGGCTGCGGGAGCGCGTGGTCGTCGTGCCCGACCCGGAGCTCGAGGTCATGCGCGACACGCTGAAGTGCCTGCCCGCGCGGGTGCGTATCACGTCCGCGACGGGTGAGCACCGCCGTGACGTGGTGGACGCGGTCGGCACGTCCCGGCATCCCATGGACTGGGAGCAGGTCGAGCACAAGCTGGCCGACAACGCGCCGGCACTCGACGAGCGTCGACGCACGGAGATCATCCGGCTTGTCCGTCACCTCACCGGGCGCGCGGACATCAGCGCGGTCTCCCGGATCGCATCCGCGTAGCCGGACGCGCCGGCGAGGTAGGCATCCCGACGAACTGTCAACCGAACGGAGACAAGGCATGGCGGAAGCACCCACGGCGATCGTGACGGGGGCGGCGGGTGGGATCGGGAGCGCGATCGCCCGGCAGCTCGCCGGCGACGGCTACCACGTCCTCGCAGCGGACCTGTCCAAGGAGCGGCTGGACGCGCTCGCCGGCTCGACGGCGAACATCTCGCCGGTCGTCGCGGACGTGAGCACGGTCGAGGGCGTCGAGACCGCACTCGAGGCCAGCCCCGGCCGGGTCGCCGTGCTCTGCAACGCCGCCGGCGTCGCAGACGGCGGTGCCTCCGTCGAAGAGCTCGCGGACGAGACGTGGGAACGGGTCATCCGGGTCAACCTCACCGCGGTCTACCTCGCCTGCAACCGTGTCACCCGGCTGATGGTGGAGTCCGGCGGCGGAGTGATCGTCAACATCTCGTCGGTCGCCGGGCTTCGCGGCGGCCGCGCCGGGGCCGCCTACACCGCGTCGAAATGGGCGGTGGTGGGGCTCAGCCAGAACATCGCGTCGAGCGTCGGGGTGGACGGGGTGCGCTGCCACGCGATCTGTCCCTCACGTATCACGGGAAAGGTCACGCTTTCCGCGGGCGTCACCAAGACGCCCAAAGGCATCTTCCGCGCCGAACGCGACAAGGGGCGCCCGGGTCCGGGCACGCCCTCGGACGTCGCGGCGCTGACCTCGTTTCTGGTCAGCGACAAGGCGTCACACCTCAACGGGTTGGCGATTCCGGCCGATGCGGGCTGGCTCGCGTTCTAGGTGCGGTGGCTACGAGCGACGAAAGTGAGCGCACGAATGATCGACCACAGCGGCATCGACAAGCTCGTCAACGGCTACACCCCGCCTCGCGTCGTCGAGGTCACCGACTTCGCCGAGGTCGGCGAGGCATGGAGGTGCCCTGTCCTGGTGCCCAACACCGACGGCCCGGGCGAAGAGTACTTCCACGCGGGAACGGTCCTGCGCCTGCACGGCGACGAGCACCGCGCCCGGCGCCGTGCGATGAGCCTGCTGTTGAGCCGTCGCGGCCATCAGACCTTCCGGGACCGGTGGTTGCGGCCCACCGCCAACTCTGCGCTGGCAGACGTGCTCCGCACCCGCGACGCTGACGGAGTCGCCCGTATGGACCTGGCCAACTGGGGCAAACGGGTCAACCAGCGGCTCGCGTCCGCGCTGGTGGGCCTCGACCGGGCGACCACCGAGGAGGGGGCGGACGAGCTGATCGCGCTCACCGCCGTGGTGTCGAAGATCCGGCCGCACAGCGTCGAGGTCGTCCTCTACGGCTTCAGCGCCGACGGCGACGACGTGGCCGAGGGGCTCGCCGCCCGGCAGAGGGTGATCGACACCTTCGTCACCCCGGCGCTGGAACGGCGTGAGGCGCTCGTCAGGCAGGTCAAGGCCGGCACACTGCACGAGGACGACCTGCCGAGCGATCTGCTGACACTCATCGCGCTCGGCGTCAGTCCGGAGTGGAACGACCGTGCGCTGGCGGCCCGTGAGGCGTTCCTTCTTCTGGGGGCGGCGTCGCACACCACGTCGATGGCGATGCAGTGGACCCTCAAGGAGTTGTTCGCCTGGTTCGACGAACATCCCGAGGACCTGTCCCGCAAGACCGATCCGGAGTTCCTCCTCCGTGCCGGCCAGGAGGCCATGCGCCTGCACCCGGTCGTCCCCGGCTTCACCCGCGGCGCGACCGAAGACGTCACCCTGGCCGGCGGCACCACGATCCCGCGGGGAGACGTCGCGCTGATCCGTTCGGGTCCACCAAGCCTCGACGCCGACGTCTACGGCCCCGACGCGCACGAGTTCAACCCTCACCGTCAGGTCCCGGCGGGCGTGCACCCGTTCGGGTACGCCTTCGGCGCCGGACCGCACATGTGCTACGGCATGCCCATCGTCATGGGTGCGCAGGGCATCGACGGCAGCCTCGTCTACCTCCTCGAGGTCCTCCTGGCCGCCGGGGTCGAACCCGATCCGGACGCGCCCGCCCCGGTCCTCGACGGCACGCACGGCCGGTATGTCGAGCAACGTCACGGCCACTCGTTTCCGGTCATCTTCCGGGCCCAGCCGTGAAGCCCGGGGATCTCCTGGTCGTCGAGACGACCACCGGTATCGCGGGGCCGCTGCTCTCGCGCCCGCTCGCGGACCTCGGTGCGCGCGTGGTGAAGGTCGAGTCCACCGCGCGGCTCGACACCAACCGCCGCCGGGTGCCGCCACCCGGGATGACCGCCGAACAGCTCAAGGACGTCATCAACGTCCACGAGATGAACGCCGGCAAGGCGAGCGTCGCCCTCAACCTCAAGACCGAGGGTGGCCGCGAGGGCTTCCTGGCACTCATCCGGCAGGCCGACGTCTACGTCGAGAACTTCGCGCCCGGCTGGCTGAGCCGGGTGGGCCTCGATCACGAGTCGATGCTCGAGCTCAACCCCCGGCTGATCGTTCTCGCGCAGAGCGCGTACGGCGAACGCGGTCCACTTAGCGACCGCCGGGCCTACGCCCCCGTCATGACCGCGCTGGCCGGCGTCGAGAGCGTCGTGGGATACGACGACGGTCGGATCGTGCCGCAGATGGCAGGTGCCGTCGGCGACGTCGTGGCCGCCTACTACGGCCTGGTGGCCGTCCTCGCCGCGCTGCACGAGCGGTCGACGACCGGAAAGGGAGCGATCATCGACATCTCCCAGATCGAGGCGTCCGCCTGCGTCGCCGGCGTCGCGTTCGCGGAGTTCGGCCTCACCGGCACGCCACCACTGCCACAGGGAAACATCGATCCCCGCTACGCGCCGCACGGCATCTACCGCACCGCCGGCGACGACCAGTGGGTCGCGCTGGCGGTCTGGTCCGACGACGACTGGCACGCCCTCGCCCGCGCGCTCGACCTCACGGAAGACGACGAGGCCCGCTACGCGCACGTCCACGCCCGGCTCGACCGACGGGCCGAGGTGGACTCCCTGGTCGAGGCGGCCGTGCTGCGCGAGCCGCGCGACGCGCTGTTCCGCCGCCTCCAGGCCGCTGGCGTGGCGTGCGCGCCCGTTCTCGACTGCTACGAGGCCGAAGCGCTCCCCGAGTTCGTCGAGCGTGAGCTCTGGACCCGGATGCCGCATCCCACGGCGGGTTACCTGCGCATCACCCGCGTGCCATGGCGCTTCGAGTCCATCGACCTCGCGCCGCGCGGCGCGTTCGAGGGGATCGGGGCCAGCACCGACCGGATCCTGACGGAGATCGGCGGTATCTCGCGCGAAGAGCTGGAACGGCAGCGCTCGGAAGGAGCATTCGCATGACCTCCCATCCGCCGGGCGCGACTCCGCTCAGGGACATCCTCGTCGTCGAGACCGGCACGGGTACGGCAGCCGCCGCGTGCGGTCTGATCCTGCGGCAGCTCGGCGCGCGAGTGGTCAAGTTCGTCGCGCCCGAGCCCGACGGCGCCACCCCCTCCGCGGCCGTCCGCGCCGCGGCTGAACGCGCCTACCTCGACGTCGACAAGGAGGTCGTCCAGAGCACGCCCGAGGGCGGGAGTTTCGAGGATGCCGTGTCGCGGTGCGATCTCCTGGTCCGCGGCGTCGACCACGCGGACAGTCGGACGGCGGCGCTGCTGCGAGCTGAATACCGGTCGCTGCGGGCGACGAACCCACGACTCGTCTTCGTGGCGGTCACGCCGTTCGGTCTCTCGTCGCCGTTCGACAGATGGTCCGGTGGCGACCTCCACGCGCAGGCGATCACCGGCTGGCCGGTCTTCGTCGGACACCCGGACGAGGCGCCTCTGGTCAGCAACTACGGCGGCGGTGGGCTCCAGCACGGGCTCAGCGCGGCGGCGGCCGCGTTGGTGGCGATCACCAGCCGTGATCCGGAGGGGGTCGGCCAGCTCGTCGACGTGTCGGGCGCCGACGTCGTCGGCTCGTCGATCCGCATGTACTCGCACACCTACAAGCTCTACGGGCTGGACCTCAAGCGCGCGGGCCTCCGCGCACCGGGTTCGAGCGGGCGCTATCCGCACACCGCGTTTCGCTGCAAGGACGGCGTCGTGAGCATCATCTGCCGCGCTGTCGAGGAGTGGCGCCGCTTCATCGACATGATCGGAAACCCGCCGTGGGCGGCCGAGCCGCGCTATCAGGACTTCTACGCCATGGCCACCCAGTATCCGGACGAGGTGGACGCGTTCGTCCGCCCGTGGATGTTGGAACGCACCAAGGCCGAGCTCTCGGAGCTGGCGGTGCGGTTCAAGGTGCCGATGGCACCGATCCGCGGCGTCGACGAGGTGCTCCACGACGAGCAGATGACCTATCGCGGCTTCTTCGTCGAGTCCACCGTCGGGGACCGCTCCGTCGACGTGCCCGGTTTTCCCGGCATCTGGCGTTACCAGGACGACACCGCGTTGACGCGGGAGAACCGATGACGAGCCAGGCAAGCGTGGGTACGCGGCCGGCCGGCGCCGCAAGACCCCCCGTCTACAGCCTCGTCACGCGCGAGCTGACGGCGCTCGGCGTGCGCCACCTGTTCGGCCTGGTCGGTGAGGACACCGTCCTGTTGACCGCCGATATGGCCGCGGCGGGGATCCGATACGTCGGCACCCGGCACGAGTCCGGCGCGGTCGCGATGGCCGACGGGTACTCATGGGCGACCGGTGAGGTCGGCGTCTGCACCGTCACCCGCGGACCGGGCATGACCAACGCCCTCACCTCGTGTCGCAACGCCGTCCAGGGCCGCCGTGGCGTCCTGATCCTGACCGGCGACGTGCCGCTCGACGGCGGCGGCCCGTTCTTCAAGAACATCGACCAGCGGGAGGTCTGCGAGTCCGTGGGGCTGCGCTACTTCCCGGCGACGTCGGCGACCGAGGTCGTCGCGCAGGTTCGCCGGGCCTGGGCCTCCGCTCGCGACGGCCGCCCCGCGGTGCTGGCCGTGCCCGCGGACGTCCTCAACGGCACGTGTGACCCCGCCGAGGTCCCCGGCGACCTGCCTGGCCCGCCGCCACCGCCCGTACTCGCGGGCGATCCCCGCGACGACGAGGTGGCAGCACTCGTCGATCTCGTGTCGGCGGCGGAGCGCCCGTTGATCCTCGCCGGGCTGGGCGCGTCGTCACCCGGCTGCCGGGACGTGTTGGAGAGCCTTGCGCGACGGACGGGCGCGCTGCTGGGAACGACCCTTCTGGCCAAGGGCCTGTTCAAGGGATCACCCCTCGACCTCGGCGTGGTGGGCGGCTTCTCGGCCGACCCGGCCGTGCCGGTGTTGGCGGACATCGACCTCGTGCTGGCCTTCGGTGCGAGCCTGAACCCGTACACGACAGCCCATGGTTCGCTCTTCAAAGAGTGTCCGGTCGTCCAGATCGTCAACGACGGGACGCGGATCGCCGACCGCACACGGGTGGATCTGGCGGTGATCGCGGACGCCGGGTCGACCGCCCGCCGGCTGCTGGCCGCGATCCCCGCCGAGCGCGAAGGCGCCGCTCTCCACCGCGCCGAGGTGCTGAGGTCGCTGTCGGGCCCGCCGTCCGGCGGCGAGGACCGGAGCGGGCCGCACGAGCTCGACCCCGGTGCGGTCGCCACGACGCTCGACTCCCTCCTGCCGCCGGACCGGGTCGTCATCCTCGACAGTGGCCGCTTCGCCACCGGCCCGGGACGGTTCGTCGGCGTGCGGGAGCCGGGCAGCATCCGCCACACCGCGGACGGCGGGGCGATCGGCCTGGGCCTGGGCGTAGCGCTGGGCGCGGCTTTCGCCCGCCGCGCGCGCACGAACGTGTTGTTCGCCGGTGACGGCGGGTTCAGCATGGCCCTCGCCGACCTCGAGACGGCGGTGCGTCACGGCATCGGCCTCGTCATGGTTGTCTTCGACGACCGGCAGTACGGGTCGGAGCTGCGACTCCTCAACGGGGCCGGACTGCCGGGAGACACCGCCGCCCTTCCGTCCATCGACTACACCGCCATCGCACGGGCATTGGGCATCGAGGCGTTTACCGTGCGGACCCTCCAGGAACTCAACCGGCTGGCGCCCGCGTTGCGCGCCCCCACAGGCCCCCTTCTGCTGCACTGCCTGATCCGGCGGGACATCGCGGTGACCCGCCTGACGTGGCAGGCGACCGCGTCACCGACCTCGTCCGTCACGAAGGGACGGCACACATGACAACGGGCAACCTCACCGTCGCGTTGGCGCGGTACTGCCGGAGCGCCGACCACGACGCCCTCGGCGACCAGGCCCGCGACATCGCCAAGCGCTCGATCCTCGACACGTTGGCCTGCCTCATGGCGGGCGTCGCGTCGAGCGAGTGGCCACACGTCGTGACCGGGCTGGGCCTGACCGAGGCCGGAGCGGCGCCCGTCTTCGGCACGCGGCTGCGCGCCGACAAGCACATCAGCGCGCTCGCCAACGGCACCGCCGCACATATGGACAGCTTCGACGACTACGTTGTGCGGGCCGGCGGGCACTCCGGTGTCTCCGTGATCCCCGCCGCCCTCGCGGCGGCGCCGAGCGGGACGACCGGCAAGGATTTGATCGCGGCCGTCGTGGCGGGGTACGAGGTCATGACCATGTTCGGCGACCGCATGGCCCGAGCGTCCTTCGAGCGCGGCCACCACGCCACCGGCACGCACGGGGCCGTGGCGGCGTCCGCGGCCGCGGCACGCGTCGCCGGGCTCGCGGAGAAGGCGCTCGCCGACGCCATCGGGCTCGGCGCATCACAGTCGTCGGGCCTGCGTGTGCAGTTCGGGTCCATGGCCAAGCCGTTCCAGGCCGGCCACGCCGCGATGGCCGGCGCCCTGTCGGCCAGCCTCGCCGCCGCCGGGTTCACCCCCTCGGCCGATCCGATCGGTGGCGTCCGGGGACTGGTCACCGCCGTGGCCGGCGAAGCCGAGCGGTCGCGCATCGTCGAGGAGCTGCTGCAGCTCACCGCGCGGCCGCCGGGCGAGCTGCTCGTCGAGAGCCCGCCCACCACCAAGCTCCACGCGAGCTGCGGCTCCACCCATTCGGCCGTCGACTGCGCGATCGAGCTCGGCCGCCAGCTCGACAGAGCCACCCTCACGCGCGTCCGGCACATCGACATCAGCCTTCCCACGAAGGCGCTCGCCACACTCGTCCATCATCGACCGACGACCGGCCTCCAGGCCAAGTACAGCGTCGAGTTCGCCGTCGCCTCCGGCCTGTTCTTCGGTGACGCCGGCCGGAACCGTTTCGTCGACGCGGTCGTCGGCGACCCCTTGCTGAAAGCCCTGACCCACGCCGGGGAGGTCCACGACGAGCCCGCGTTCCAGCTCCGGCGGGAGAGCGACAAGTTCGGCGGCGCACTCCCCGCCCGCGTCGTGATCACGCTTCCCGAGCGGACCCTCGAAGCCGAGGTGATCCACCCGCTGGGCTCTGCGCAGCGGCCGTTGGCGTGGGAACAGGTGGCACAGAAGTTCGCGGAGCACGCCGATCCGGTGATCGGATCGGCGAAGGCCTCCGCCGCCGTGGCTGCTATCGCCCGGCTGGAGGACATCGGCGACGTACGCGACGACCTCCTGCCCCTCCTCATTCCTGCCTGACGTTCGGCCGGAGTCCCAGCCAGACCGGGCACCAGCCGGCGGACCCCACAAAGAGGACAACGATGAGACAAAACCGTGGATCGCGAAATCCGGGCGCCCTGAGCGCCGTGATGAAGACGGCCGTCGCGGTCGTCACGACGGTGCTCGCCGTCGCTCTGGCCGCCTGTTCCGACGACTCGACGGAGGCAGCGAGCCCCGGGCAGGTCAACCGTGACGCCGTCCTCCGCTACGCCACCCCTACGCCGAACGCGCTTTTCGACCCGGCGCAGACGACGAGCCCGACCGCCGACTTCGCCACCATGAGCCCGATCTACGAGGGGCTCCTCACCTATGACAAGGACGGCGAGAGCATCACGCTCGTCCCTGGCCTGGCAGAGTCGTTCGAGGTGTCGCCCGACGGCCTCGAGATCACGTTCAAGCTCCGCACGGGAGTGACGTTCCAGGACGGCACGCCGTTCGACTCGGCGGCGGTCGCCGCCAACATCGAGCGTGGGAAGACACTGTCCAAGTCGACGATCGCCGGCAACTTCGAGGTGATCACGTCGGTCGAAACCCCCGATCCGACAACGGCCGTCTTCAAGCTGGCCGAGCCGAGCTCCGCCCTCCTACACGACCTCGCGGCGGTACCCGGATTCATGGTCAGCCCGGCTGCCTTCGACGCCGATCCCGCCAAGAGTCCGGTCGGGACGGGCCCCTACAAGCTCGCCTCCGCCACGGCGACAGTCAACACCTACGAACGCTTCCCCGACTACTGGAACCCCGACAACAAGGGCTTCGTCAAGACGATCGAGCTCCATGTCGTCACCGACGACAACGCCGCCATCAACGGCTTCCAGTCCGGCCAGTTCGACATCGTCCGGATACAGCCCACGACGCTGAGCAAGGCCAAGAGCCTCGCCCAGTCCGGCGACGGCAAGCTGCTCGAGCTCGCCAGCCAGGCACAGCGCATGCTCTACGTCAACGGGACCAACCCGCTGCTCGGCGATCCCCGCGTCCGCGAGGCCCTCGACCTCGCGCTCGACAGGGGGTCCCTCAACGAGGGCGCTTTCGGCGGCACGTGTGCGGCCAGCGACCAGATCTTCACCCCCAGCGTGCAGGGACACGTCCCGAGCGGCCTCGAACCCGGGTTCGACCCGACGCGCGCCAAGCAGCTGCTCGCGGAGGCCGGTGCGACCAACCTGTCGATCACGTTGTTGAGCCCGACGGTCAGCGACGTCACCGCCGCCACGCAGATCATCCAGGCCGCCTGGTCTGACATCGGGGTCCAGACCAAGATCGTTCCCTTCGACCCGGTGCAGGCACGCGGCGAATACCGCGCCGGCAAGTACGACGCCTTCCTCGCGAGCCTGCCGGGATCGCCGGATCCCGCGTCGATCCTGGGCCAGTTCCTGACCCGTGACACCTTGTCCCCGCTTCCGGCGGACCTCGAGCAGAAAACCAGGGCGGCTTCCGAGCTGAGCCTGTCGGACCCGGGGCGCGAGGGGGCCTACCAGGAAGTTAGCAAGATCATCCATGACAACCGGGTGGGTGGTATCCCCCTGTGCGTCCTGGCCGACGCCGCGCTGTCGGCACCGAACGTCGACAACCCCGACTCGGCGCGGGCGCGCCTGACCCGCCAGACCGCCCTGGCGGAGGTCAAGATCTTCGGCTGACCCCGACCGTGGCCGGGACGGTGCACGCCGCCCCGGCCACGCCGGCCTCGATTCCTGTGCTGGGAGGAAGCATCTGATGTTCAGTTGGATCCCGTCCGGCCGCGGCGGTTGGACGGTGCGGCTCGTGGCCCGCCGGGTGCTCGCGTTGATCCCCGTGCTGCTGTTGGTCCTCTTCCTTGTGATGCTCCTTGTCGACCTCCAGGGCGGAAGCATCGGACAGTCGGTCGCCGGCGAGTTCGCGTCGCCGGAGGCCGTCGCCGCCACCACCTCGCGGCTCAACCTCGACGACCCGCTCTTCGAGCGGTTCTTCTCCTACCTCGCCTCCGCGGTGCACGGTGACCTGGGCGCGTCCTGGGTGACCGAGCGTCCGGTGGGGAACACCCTGGTCGACGCGCTGCCGGTCACCCTGTCGTTGACCCTCTTCGGCCTGGCCATCGCCCTGGTGCTGGCCCTCCCGCTCGGCATCGTCGCCGCGCTGACCCGGGGCCGGTTTCTCGACCGCACCATCACCTTCACCAGCTCGGTCTCCATCGCCGTACCCGAGTTCGTCTCCGGTCTCGTTCTCGTGGTGATCTTCGCGTTGCGGCTGTCGTGGCTTCCCGCCACCGGCTATGTGCCCTTCGGCGAGGACCCACTCCGGTGGGCCGAACACCTCCTGCTCCCCGGCCTCGCCCTCGGGATCGGTCTGACGGGTCACCTCGCGCGGCAGGTGCGTGCCGCGATGATCGACACCCTCGACCAGGACTTCATCCGGACCGGCCGGGCGATGGGCCTGCGCCGGCGCTCCATCGTCGGCAAGCACGCCGGTCGCAACGCGGCGAGCCCGGTCCTCACCGTGCTCGGATTGCAAGCGGCGCACCTGCTCGGCGGTGCGGTCATCGTCGAGCGCGTCTTCGCGCTGCCCGGCTACGGCTCCGTCGCGGTCGAGGCGGTGCTCCGGCGCGACGTACCCGTCGTGCAGGGAGCCGTCCTGCTCACCGCGGTCCTCGTTCTCCTCATCAACCTGATTGTTGACATCTCGTATGGCTATTTCAATCCCAAGCTCCGCGCTTAGTCCGCGGCAGACCGCGGTACGGCGGGGACTCGCCACCTTCCTCGCCAACAAGGTCGCCGTGGTCTCACTGTTGTTCCTCCTCCTGTTGCTGGCGTTGGCGATAGCCGGCAGTCTCGTCGTCCCACACGACCCGTACGACGTGCAGACGTCGGTCCGCCTGCAAGGGCCGTCCTCGTCCCACTGGCTCGGCACCGACGACCTCGGCCGGGACACGCTGAGCCGTCTGATCATCGGTGCACGCACGTCGCTGACCGCCGTGGCGATCGCGGTCGGCATCGCGCTGGTCGTCGGCGTGTCGCTGGGGTTGCTCGCCGGCAGCTCCACCCGATGGCTCGACGCCCCGCTGTCACGGTTCATGGACGGCCTCCTGTCCCTGCCGCCGCTCGTCCTCGCTCTCGCGATCATCGGGGCGCTCGGGCCGGGACTCGGCAACGCGATGGTCGCCGTCGGCGTCGTGTCGTCACCCCGCTTCTTCCGGCTCGCCCGCGCCGCCAGCGCCGCCGCCCGCCAGGAGCTGTACGTCGAGGCGCTCACCGCCGTGGGCTGCTCCCGCACCCGCATCCTCTTGTTGCATGTCGCCCCCAACGCCAGCGGGCCGTTGCTGGTCGAAGCGTCGGTGGCGGCCGGCGCCGCCGTCATGGCAGAGGCCGGCCTGAGCTTCCTCGGCCTCGGCGCACGCCCACCGACGCCCAGCTGGGGTGGCATGGTCCAAAGTGGATTTGCGAGCATCTACGACGCCACGTTCACGATGATTCCGGCGGCGGTGGCGATCGTCGTCACCGTCCTCGCCTTCATGTTCGTCGCCGACGGTCTGCGCGACACACTCTCCGGACCGAGGAGGCGGGGATGACGATTCCGACGAGCCGGTTCCGGCCGAACGGGGGCGAGGTCCGCAACGGCAGGAGCCCGGCCCTCCTCGCCGTCGAAGAGCTGACGGTCGAGTTCGCCACCGACCGCGGACCGCGGACGGTGGTGGAGAACATCAGCTTCGCGGTGCCGCGCGGGGCGACGATGGGACTGGTCGGCGAGTCCGGATCCGGTAAGACCGCGACCGCGCTCGCCATCGCCGGACTGATCCGTCCGCCGACCGGGCGGATCGCCCGGGGACGGGTTCTGCTCGACGGCCGTGACCTGGCGGCGATGGACGACCGTCAGCTCGCCGACGTCCGCGGCACGAGCCTCGCCATGATCTTCCAGGAGCCCAGACGGAGCCTGGACCCGTCGTTCACCGTCGGGTCCCAGATCGCCGAGGCGGTCCGGCGCCACCACGGATGGAGCCGCAGACGCAGTTGGCAACGGGCGGTGGAGATGCTCGACCGCGTGCGGATCCCGTCACCCGAACAGCGCGCCCACTCGTATCCCCACATGCTGAGCGGCGGCATGTGTCAACGCGTGATGATCGCCCTGGCGTTGTCGTGCGACCCGCAAGTGCTGATCGCGGACGAGCCCACGACGGCGCTCGACGTCACCATCCAGCACAGAATCCTTCAGTTGATCCGGGACCTTCAGCGCGAGATGGGCCTGACCGTGCTCTTCATCACGCACGACCTCGGCGTCGTCGCCGAGATGTGCGACCAGGTCGCCATCATGTACGGGGGGCAGATCGTCGAACAGGCGCCCACCACGGACCTGTTCCTGACGCCGAGGCACCCGTACACCGACGCGCTCCTCCGATCGGTGCCGCTGCCCACGGCCGACGGCTCGCGGCGCGCGCTCGTGACCATCGACGGCGTGCCGCCCGGCATCGACGACCGGCCCCCCGGTTGCCGTTTCCACCCGCGCTGCCCCCACGTCGAGGTGCCGCGATGTGTCGAGGAGGTGCCCGACGTGCGACCACAGGGCGCGAGCCTGAGCCGCTGCGTCCGCAGCCACGAACTGACGCTCCGGGGGATCTCATGACTGCCCTGCTCGAGGGAGTCGAGCTGGTGAAACGGTTCCCCGACGCCCGCAAGGGCCGCGGTGGCCACGTCGCGGTCGACTCGGTCAGCATCGACGTCGCGCCCGGCACGACCGTCGCGGTGGTCGGCGAATCAGGGGCCGGCAAGTCGACGCTCGGCCGGCTGCTCCTGCGGTTGACCGAGCCCGACAGCGGCATCGTCCGGTTCGACGGCGTCGACCTCTCGAAGATCAACCGCAAGCAGCTCCGATCGCTCCGCAGGCGCATGCAGATGATCTTCCAGGATCCGTTCTCCTCCCTCGACCCGCGCAGGAGCGTCGGATCCGCGGTCGAGGAGGCCATCAAGGTCCACCTCGACCTCACCCGCGAAGAGCGACGGTCGGTCGTGTCCCGGCTGTTCGCGGACGTGGGCCTGGAGAACAGCCAGCTGAGCCGGTATCCACACGAGTTCTCCGGCGGACAGCTTCAGCGAGTTGCGATCGCACGGGCCCTCGCGGTCGAGCCGGACGCGCTGATCTGCGACGAGCCGGTAGCCGCGCTCGACGTCTCGATCCGCGCGCAGATCATCAACCTGCTGGGCCGGCTGCAGGGCGAGCGCGGGTTCGCGATGATGTTCATCTCCCACGACATGGCCCTCGTCCGCTACATAGCCGACGAGGTGGTCGTCATGCGGTCGGGTCGCATCGTGGAACGCGGAGCGACCGACGACGTGTTCGAGAGCCCCGAGTCGGACTACACGAAGGAGCTCCTGTCCGCGATCCCCGTCCCGGATCCGCGCGCCCGCCACATCATCCGCGACCAGCCCGCCGGCCCCACCGACCTGAACGAGGCGACCAAACCGTGAACGCGACATCCGAGGGCTCGGCGCTCGCCGGCATCAAGGTGCTCGACCTGAGCTTCTACGCCCCGGGGCGCGTCACGTCGATGGTGCTGGCAGACTTCGGCGCCGACGTGGTCTGCGTCGAGATGCCCCGTGGCGTACGCCCCGACGCCAGCCGTCTCGACAGCGACCGGAGCTCGCGATGGCTGTTCTACCAACGCAACAAGCGCAGCGTGACACTCAACCTGAAGACCGCCGGTGGCATGGAGGTGTTCCGCCGCCTCGCCACCGATGCCGACGTGGTCATCGAGTCCTACAAGGCCGGCACCGCGACCCGCCTCGGCGTCGACTACGACGCGGTGGTCGCGCTCAACCCCGACGTCGTCTACTGCTCGGTCAGCGGGTTCGGCCAGTCGGGGCCCTACCGCGAATACATCGGTCACGAGCCCAACTATCAGGGCCTGAGCGGCATCCTTGCCCACAACCACCTCGAAGGCAACGATCCCACCGTGCTCCCGGCGCTGGTTGGCGACCTCGGCGGTGGCGCGATGAACGCGATCATCGGCATCCTCATGGCGCTGTTCCACCGGCAGCGCACCGGCGAAGGACAGTACATCGACATCGCCATCGCATCCGGGATCCTGCCGCTGCTCGGCTCGCTGCCCTACGCGCAGTGGCTCGGCGAGACCGTCCGCGCGACGAGCTTCTCCAACGGCCATCGTCCGGGATCGCGCACCTACCGCACGAAGGACGACAAGTACGTGTCGATCAGCCCGAGCGAGCCGTGGTTGTGGGAACGGTTCTGCCGGGTCATCGGGCGTGAAGACCTCGTCGGGTTCAAGTCCCGGCACGCCGAGATGCCCGAGCTGGTGGAGGAGCTCAAGGCCGTCTTCCGGTCGAGAACCCGTCAGGAGTGGAGCGACCTCAACGAACGGGAGAACATCGCGGTCACCGCTGTCCTGGCCGACATCTTCGAGGTCGAGGCCGATCCCCAGATGGCGCACCGCAATGTGATCACCGAAGTCGACTACGCACCGCTGGGACGCGTCAAGCAGATCGCCACGCCGGTGCCGCTGTCGAAAACACCGCCGCGGGTGCGCTGGATCCCCGAGTACGGCGAGCACACGACCGAGGTCCTCCGCCAGCTCGGCTTCCACGACGACGAAGTGGCGCACTTCCGCGACGAGGGCGTCTGCGAGTAGGTCGACTTCGACCCCTTACGGTCACGTCAGCGCCGCGACGGACTGGTCTTTGAATATCTGCACATTCAGCTCTATCCACAGGGCTCGGACACCCGCTGCGGTTTACGATCCAGTCAATCCGCTACGGGTTAGGAGCCATCCATGTCAGTTCCCGTCCCCCGCACGAAACGCCTCGAACTGCTCCTCGTCCTGACAGCTTTGAGCACGGTCGTCACATCCGGCGTCGTCCTCGGATCGGTCCAACCGGGGGGTGCGCACACCAGAGCGGGCACCGTCGACTGCGAGGCCGCCGTCCTGCAGTCGTTGGTGCCCGCCGGCACGACCGTCGTGTCGGCCACGCGTCTGGCGACACCTGTCCCACACTGTCGCATCGACGGACTGATCAGAGTCGACAATCCAGGCCCCTGGGACGTCAAGTTCGCAGCGGCCCTTCCCGACAGGTTCAACGGCCGGCACTTCATGGAGTCGCAGGGCGGCACGGCCGGCACGGTTCCAGAGCCGCCCGCCGCACGGCTGCGGGACGGGTTCGCCGTCGCGACGACCGACAAGGGCAACCGGCCCGCCTTCTCGCTCGACGTGGAGTGGCGTAGGGATCCGGCCCAACACCTCAACTTCGCGCACCGCGCGATCCACGTCACGGCGGTCGCCACGCAGCAGCTGACGCGCCGCTACTACGGCGCCGCCCACATCTACCGCTATACGGCCGGCTGTTCCGGTGGTGGCCAGGCGATCTGGAACGCGGTGCGTGCGTATGGCTCGGAGGACTACGACGGGGTCGTGATCGGCGCCTACTCCGCCATCGCCGAGACGAACAACATCACGCACGCCCGCATCGTCCAGCACGTCATGCGCAACCCGGACGGCTGGATCTCCCCCGACCTGCTGCTGGCCGCGGAGCGGGAGATCATCGCGAAGTACGACCGTGTGGACGGCGTCGTCGACGGCATCGTCCAGGACGACCGGCTCGTCGACTTCGACAAGCGACTGCTCCGGAAGGTGGGCTTCACCGCGGCGCAGATCGCGACCTTCGACGTCGTCCGCGGCTCCTGGAAATACGAGCTGACCTCCCCGCCGACCCGGGTCGGCGGCTATTCGCTGAGCCGGCTCAGCGAATGGACGAGCTTCCTGCTGGGGTCCGCGCCGCCGCCGTGGAACCAACAGACACCAGGCGCGCCCGGCGCCTTCCTCGTCGTGGACACCGCGGTCAAGGGCCTCTCCGGCAACCCCGACCTCGCCATCACGGACCTCGATCTCGACTCGCCTGCGGACCAGGCGCTGTTCAACTGGCCGGACAGCACCGGCGCCCGCTCCGGGCCGTTCGACCTCAGCGACTTCCGGGACGGCGGCGCCAAGGCGCTCGTCTACCACGGCGTGGAGGACGCGATCGTCAAATATTCGGACATGGTGCTGGCCTACGAACACATCCGCGAGCAGGAGCCGCGCCGCTCGAAGCTCGACGACTGGATGCGTTTCTTCACGGTCCAGGGCCTCGGGCACTGCGCGGGCGGCCCTGGTCCCGATGACGTCGCGGAGCGCATGCTCGATGCGCTCGTCACGTGGGTCGAGCGAGGAAGAGCGCCGAAGACGATAACCGCGACGGCCGCGGACACGTCCCGGAGCTTCCTGCTCTGCCCCGAGCCGACCCGTGCCGTCTACAAGCGGGGTCGGGGCAGCGTGGACGACGCGTCGAGCGGGCAGTGCAAGAAGCTGCCCCGTAAGTAGCTCGGGCACCGCCGCGGTCGGCCCTTGGCCGACCGCGGCGGAACCGTCAGAACCAGGCCGCGACGGTCAGGCACACCAACACAAGGTTCAGCGCGGTCACCAACCCGACGACCAGGCGGCCGGCGTACGTCGTGAGCGGGCGGTTGACGAGGTCCCCCATGAGCCGCCGATCCGCCGTGAACCGCACGAGCGGAAACAGGGCGAACGGGATCCCGAAGCTCAGCACCACCTGGGAGGCGATCAACGCCGCGGTGGGGTCGATACCGAGCCCGAGTACGACGACGGCCGGCACGAGCGTCAGGAGCCGGCGCGCGACCAATGCCAGCCGCGTCCCCATGAAACCGTTCCAGATGACGGCGCCCGCGTAGGTGCCGACGGACGACGACGCCAGGCCTGAGGCGAGCAGCGCCAGGGCGAACAGGAACGCCGTCGTCGACCCGAGGGTTGTCGACAGGCCCTGATGGACGTCCTGGATCGTCTCCACACCGCGACCACGCAGGGCGCCGGCCGCGAGCAGGACCATCGCCAGGTTCACCGCGCCGGCGACGGCCATCGCCACCGTGACGTCGAACCGGGTTGCCCGCAGCAGCGACCGCTTCTCCGCCGCCTGGACGGCCCCGAAACGGTCGCGAACGAGCGAAGAGTGCAGGTAGATCGCGTGCGGCATCACGGTCGCGCCGAGCATGCCGGTCGCGAGCAGGAGACTCTCCGCGCCCGCGAACCGGGGCACCAACCCGTGGGCGATACCGACCGGGTCGGGCGTGGCCGCGACGGCGGACCAGACGAAGCCGAGGCCGATGACGCCGAGCAGGAGCAGGATCACGCGCTCGTACCACTGCTGCCGTGTGGGTCCCTGGATGGTCAGGATGGCGAACGACACGACCGCGGTGATGAGGCCGCCGGTGAACAGCGGGAGGTGGAAGAGCAGGTTCAGCGCGAGGGCGCCACCGATGACCTCGGCCAGGTCGGTGGCCAACGCGACGGCCTCTGCCTGGGCCCAAAGGGCGAGCGAGGTCCTGCGGCCGTACTCCCGCCGCGACAGTTCGGCAAGCGTGGCGCCGGACGCGATCCCCAGCTTGGCGGAGAGATACTGGACGAGGATCGCCATGGCGTTGGCGAAGACGATCACCCACACGAGCAGATAGCCGTATCGCGCGCCGGCGGCGGTGTTGGTCGCCACGTTGCCCGGATCGACATACGCGATGCCCGCGACGAAGGCGGGGCCGAGAAGCGAAAGCCGGACCAGACTCCGTCTGGTCAATAGACCGCTCGCCCGCCGGACGCGTCGTAGACGAAGCCGGTGGTGAACGTGTTCGCCGGGGAGATGACAAACTCGACCAGGGCGGCGACCTCGTCCGGCGTGCCCAGCCGTCCCATGGGAATGAGGGCGGCTTGCCGCTCGAGGTCCGCCGCCGAGAGCCCGGCCAGAAGTGGGGTGTCGACGGCGGCCGGCGCGACCGCGTTGACGGTCACGCCAGTGGTGGCACACTCCTTCGCCACCGCCTTGACCATTCCGATGACGCCCGCCTTGCTGGCAGAGTAGGCCGCCTGGTTGCGGTTGCCTTCCTTTCCCGCCATCGAGGTGAGATGCAGGATCCGGCCGTAGCCGGCGGGGACCATGGCGGTCAGCGCGCACCGCGTCACGACGAACGAGCCGAACAGGTTGACCCGCAGGACCCGCTCCACGCCCCGCGGGTCGATGTCCTGGACCGGGCCGGTCTCCCCCAGGATGCCGGCGCAGTTGACGACGGCGTCGACCCCGCCCCAGGCCGTCGTCACGCGGTCGAGCACCCGCGCCACCAACGGCTCGTCCGTGACATCCGCTGCGAAGGGCAGGAAGCTGGCGCTCCCGTCCGGGGCCACGTCAAGAGAAGCGGGGTTGACGTCTGCCGTCGCGATGCGCGCGCCGCGGCGCCGGAGCCTGGCCACGAGTGCGGCGCCGATACCGCTGCCGGCCCCGAACACCACCACCCGGTATCCGCCCTCGGCCCAGCTGACCTGACGGTCCGCGGGCGCACACTTGCTCGTATCGGTCATCGTGATCGCACGCTTTCACCAGGGGATGGGCACATGGCTCACACGAGAAGGACGACGTATTCCGCTTCGACGCGCACGTCGAAGCGCTCGGCCGTGTAGGGCCCCTGGACCAGGCCCGTGGCGCCGTCGACCGCTCCGCCGACCAGCTCGCCACCATCCACGATGGACGTCGCGATGCTGCGCACGCGGTTGCGCCTGGGGTTGAACCACGACTGGCCCGTAGACAGCTCGTATTCCCAGCCATGCCAGGGGCAGCGCACATATTTCCGGTCGGGTTCGAAGGCGTAGCAGCCGGGGGTCGGGGCCTCCAGGGCACTGACCACGTTGCCCCGGGACAGGGCCGCCCCTTGGTGAGGACAGGCGTCACGGAGGGCGAAGAAGCCTTTCGTGGTGCGGAAGAGCGCGATGGCCCGGCCGTCGACCTCGACCCGCGTGATGCTTCCTACGGGGAACGACTCCACCGGCCCGGCGATCACGCGCCGCGCCCCGCTCCTGCGAACAGGGTCGGTCATCTCGCTCTTCCCACTTCCTTCCTCGACGTGCCGTCCTACGAAAGCGCCGTGTGTTCCTCGCCCGTCTGGACCGGAAGGGAGCGGATGGGCGAGAACGACGTGGGATACATGACCTTGTTTTCCATCGTCATGATCATCGGCCGGATGATCGCGAGACAGCGTTGCCACTGCTCGTTGGCGGCCAGCTCCTCGCGACGCCGCCGGCGGTCTTCGAGATCCGCGTATGCCCAGAGATGCACCAGCTGGTTCTGCACCCCGAACTCGGTCACGAAGTAGCCGAGGAATCCGCCGAGGATCGGCTTCTGCACGGGCAGGCCGATCGTCTCGTAGTGATGGAGGTATTCCCGAAGGCTCGCCGACGTGACGAGCACGTACGTGCGTTGCTCGACGAGCATGCGCTCCCCTTCCTGCCAGCCGACAGGCTCAGTGGCCCTCGAAGCCGTCGAGGTTGACGACGATGTTGTCGGGCGACCGAGCCGTCATGAACTCCAGCGGCTCCGTCTTGCTGAGGTTCATCTCGATGTGGTTGGTGAAGGCAGGGATGTAGATGAAGTCACCCTCCTCCATGTCCACGTACTCGTCGTATTTGGCGCCGAAGAGGATCCGCGCCCGGCCGCGAAGGACGGTTCCCGCGGTCTCGGCCTCGCCGTGGTGGTGTGGTGGTGACTGCATGCCCGGCTCGTTCCACACCCGGCCGAGCCACAGCTGCCGCGCGCCGACGCTCTTGTCGACGCCGACCCGTCGGATCACGTCGACGCTGTCGTCCTTGGGCTTGACGTCATCCGCCCTGATAAGAATGATTCCGGATTCCGTTCTCACCCTCGTCTCCTTCGCACGCATCAGACCTGTCGACCCGGTGGGCACGGATCGCTCCTCCGACATTTACAAGCCCGTAAGGCACGATAAGGTCCCCCTTTGCCACTGTCAACGGGCAGACATCGAATACGAGAGGGAAGTCGCACGCGCTCCAACGGCCCGGGGCTCGGCCTGTCCTGCGAAGTTTGACTCAAGTGTAAGGGGCTGCCTAGAGTCGTGTTCGGCTGGCCCAACGCCGAGCCTCACGCACGCACGAGGAAGGCCAGTGCATGCCGCACGCTGTCATCGACGTAAACCGCGCATTCCGGGTCGACCGCCGCCTGGAGGTCGCCGACGACGTCATCCTGCTCACGCTGGTGCCGACGACCGACGAGCCGGTTCCCGCCTGGGAAGCGGGCTCCCACCTCGAGGTGCTGATGCCAGGTGGTCCGGCCCGGCAATACTCGCTGTGCGGCCCGGCCGGCGCGCCCGACCTGACGATCGCCGTTCTCCGCGAGCCGTCCGGAGTCGTCTCCAACTGGCTGCACGACCGCGTCGAGGAAGGGTCGACGCTGCACATCAGCAGCGTGCGCAACCACTTCGAGCTGGTGCGCGACGATCGCTACGTCTTCATCGCCGGGGGCATCGGAATCACGCCGATCCTGCCGATGATCGAGGCGGCGGAGCGAGCGGGCGCCCAGTGGTCGCTGCACTACGGCGGTCGGTCGCGGCGCTCGATGGCCTTCGTCGAGTCGCTCGGCCCCTACGGCGACCGCGTCGACGTCGTTCCCCAGGACCAGCGCGGTCTCCTCGACCTGCACGGCATCCTGCCCGCGGACATGCCGCGGGCGAGCGTCTACTGCTGCGGGCCGGAGCCGCTCGTCGTCGCCGTCGAGGAGGTCGCCGCGCGGCGGCCGCAGGTGTCGTTGCACGTCGAGCGTTTCAAGCCCCGCGTGGTCGAGCTGGCCGGTCCGGAGCGGGCCTTCTCCGTGCACTGCGCGCTGTCCGAGGTGACGTTGCAGGTCCCGGCCGACCGGTCGATCCTGGAGGTGCTTCTCGACGCCGACATCGACGTGCCCTCGTCGTGCTCCGAGGGCACGTGCGGCACCTGCGAGACCTACGTGCTCGACGGGGAACCCGACCATCGCGACTCGGTGCTCACCGACGACGAGCGCGCCGGGAACAGGACGATGATGGTGTGCGTCTCGCGCAGCCGTACCGACTCGCTCACGCTCGATCTGTGACCTGTGAGCCGGGCCGCCCGGGTTCATAGCGCGTATGCGGCCCGGGCCCCTTCGAGCACCGCGTGCAGGATCCGCCGGGGCGACATGCAGTCGCCCACCCCGACGACGTTGGCGAGGCCCTGGTCTTCCAACGCCCGCAACAACGAGTCGTTCGACCCGCGCTCCACGGTGATCACCGTGTCCACCGCCTCGATGCGGTCCTCGTGTCGGGTCAGCGAATGGAACGTGCGCAGCACGGTGCCGTCCACCTCGGCGACACCGGTGAGCGGCTGCAGTGTCACTCCGGCCTCGAGCAGTCGCTTCTGCATCCAGTGGTTGGACCCCGGGTCCTGCGCCTCGCCCACGAACATGCGCTCGGTCAGGAGATGGACCCGGTGCCCGCGCCCGGCGAGCAGCTCGGCGAGCGTTCCGGGCGCGCGGTGGCCGTCGAACCCGGCCACCACGCAGACGTTGCGGCCCGGGGTGACGCGTCCGCCGAGGACGTCGGCCGCGGTCACGACCGACGCCGACCCGCGCACCGGGAACTCGGGCGGCCGGGGGTGCGCGCCGGTGGCGACGATCACCGCGTCCGCGCCGAGCGCGGCCAGCGAGTCCGGTGTGGCCTCGGTGTCGAACCGGACGTCGATGTCCAGGCGCTCGATCTGCGCGACGAGGAACCGGATGGACTCGCGTAGGGTGGCACCCCGGGGGTCGAGGGCCGCGACGCGCACCTGGCCGCCCAGCTCGCCGTCGCGTTCGAGCAGGACGACGTCGTGGCCACGCAGCCGGGCGACGCGGGCGGCTTCCAGGCCCGCGGGCCCGCCGCCGACGACGACGACCCGCTTCGGATCGCTGGCCCGCCCGCCGTCGAACTCGGCCTCGCGGCCGGCTGCGGCGTTGACCGTGCACGCGATCGCCATGCCGCCGCCACGGGTGCGGAACTGGGTCCGCTGCCGGCAGCCCTCGTTGTCGCCGGTGCAGACCCGCAGGTTGGTGAGGTCGGCGGCCCGCACCTTGGGCACCCATTCCGGGTCGGCGATGAGCGCACGGACCATGCCGACCAGATCGGCCTGACCCGCCGCGAGAATCCGCTCGGCGGCGTCGGGCGTCGTCACCCGACCGGTGAGGATGACGGGAATGTCGAGCGCGGCCTTGACGACGGCCGAGCCTTCCGCGTAGGCGCCCTGGGGGAAGTCGGCGGACATGACGGCCGGGACCGTGACCCCGCCCTTGCGGCCACCCTCGCTCGCGCCCGCGATGCTCACGTAGCTCAGCAACGGCGAGAGGCGCAGCGCGATCTGCGCCATCTCCTTGGCGTCGGCGCCGCCGTCGAGCCGCTCGTCGCCCGGCATCCGCAGGCCCACGACGAAGTCGTCGCCCACGGCGGCGTGGATGGCCTGCAGGATCTCCAGGACGAAACGCGTCCGGTTCTCGAGGCTTCCGCCGTATTCGTCTTGACGGCGGTTGGTGAGCGGCGAGAGGAACGAGTTGAGGAGCAGCCCGTGACACGCGTGCACCTCGACTCCGTCGAACCCGGTCTCCCTCGCCCGTTCGGCGGCCCGGCCGTAGGCTGTCACGAAACGCTTGATCTCGGCCCCGGTCAGCGAGTGGGGGCGCTCGCCCAGCATCTCGTCGGGCACGTCCGACGCGGCCACACCTGGCCGCAGGTCGTGTCGGGTGGCGTAGCTGCCCGAATGGACGAGTTGCCGGAAGATGACCGCCCCGTGGTCGTGGGCGAGCGCGACCTGCCGCCGCATCTCCGGGATGAGCATCTGGTCGAGCTCCCGGCTTCCCTCGTCGGTCGTCGGATCGGGGTAGGCGGTGTCGGCCTGGGTCGCGGAGAATGCCGCGCCGAGCCGGGTCGACCCGCACCCCTGCACGTCGATGCCGCCGACGACCAGCAGACCGACGTCGTTTTTGACGCGCTCTTCGAGGTAGCGGTGGTATCGGTCGCCGGACAGGCGCGGGCCGTGGGCGGGCAGGACGATCCGGTTCTTCACGCGGACGCGACCGATGTCGATCGGCTGGAAGATGTGGCTGAACTCCGGCATGCCCGCTCCCTCCCTCTCGCGGCTGGCGCGAGAGGACGAATTGACTCAAGAGAAAAGCTAGTCTTTCTCGCCAACGGCCGTCAACGACTTGTGCCTACACATGATCCAGCGTGTACGTGCAGCAGGCGATTGACGTCATAGTAAGCCGAGGATACGGTTGGCCGGGAGGTGGCCAGTGATCCATCCGGTCGAGTTCCTGCAAGACGACGGCTACCGGTTGCGCGGTCGCCTCTATGCGCCGCGCGAGTCACACGGGCCCGCCCTCGTCTTCTGCCACGGCTTCGGTGCGGCTGTCGACGACATCGCCGACCGGTTCGCGACGGGACTGCGCGACCGCGGGTGCACCGTCCTCCTGTTCGACTACTCCGGGTTCGGCCGAAGTGACGGACCGCGTGGGCGACTCGATCCCGAGCGCGAGGTCCGCGACGTCCGAGCCGCCGTGTCCTACCTGTGCGCCAACCGGCCCCGACCGGCCGCGGCCGGCGTCGGTCTGGTCGGGATCAGCTTCGGCGGCGCCATCGCCACCACAGCCGCCGCGCGAGACCCACGGGTTCGGACGCTCGTATCGCTCTCGGCCGTCGCGAGCGGCAGCGCGTGGATGCGCGATCTGCGACCCTACTGGCAGTGGCTCAAGCTCCAGGACGAGATCGAGGCCGACCGTTCGGCCCGGACCGCGGCGCCCTCGAAGCTCGTCGACGCCGACTGGATCGTGCCGCGCGACCCGGTCAGCGCCGCGGCGCTGGCCGCCTACAAGCAGGCGCATCCCGAGCACAGCAGTCGCTTCGACCTCGTCAGCGCGGAGCTGATCCAGGGCTTCGAGCCCGTCCGTGAGGCAGGCCGGCTGCGCGACCGGACGGCGCTGTTCATCCACTGTCGACGCGACCTCCTGGTGCCCGTCGAGCACGCTTCCATGCTCGCCGACGCGGCCGCGGGCGAACTCCTGCTCCTGTCCGACGTCGGTCACTACACGGTCTACGAGGGTGAGGCGATCCGGACCGTCCTCGACCGGGCGGCGGAGGTCTTCCACCGCCCGGTCGCGTCGGCCGGTCACACGGTCGACTGACCGGCGTCCACCGGAAGCGTGACACCGGTGATGGAGCGCGGTGCCTGGGTGCAGAGCCACACGGCAGCCTCGGCGATCTCGACCGGCTGGATGAGCTTCCCGGTGGGGTTCAGCCGGTCAGCGAGGGCCTGCGCACCATCCTCGCCGTACATGCCGACGACGAGCTCGGTCTGGGTGACACCGGGCGCCACCGCGTTGACGGTGATCCCCTGGGCGGCGTACTCCTTGGCCGCGCCGCGCGTCAGGCCGGTCAGCCCGTTCTTCGCGGCCGTGTACCAGGTGGGTGTGAGGCTGCTGCGGTAGGCCGCCGAAGACGACGTGTTGACGATGGCGCCGCCACCGTTGCCCAACATGTGCCGCACCTCGTGCTTCATGCAGAGCCACACCGCCTTGAGGTTGAGCCCCACCAACGCGTCCCATGACTCCTCGGTGAGCTCGTGCAGCGGGCCGCCGCCGGCACCCGACGGCCGTCCGCCGGCGTTGTTGTGGGCGAAGTGAAGCCCGCCGAAGGTCGCGACGGCAAAGTCGACCATCGCCGCGACCTCCTTCTCCTCGCGCACGTCGACTTTGACGAACGCGCCCTCGCCGCCGGACGCCGCGACCAGCTCCACGGTGTCCCGGCCGGCGGCCTCGTTGTAGTCCGCCACGACGACGCTGACCCCGGCCCGGGCGAACGCGAGGGCGGACTGGCGCCCGATCCCCATGCCGGCTCCGGTCACGATCACTACCTGTGCAGTCATCCTGAGTGCTCCTCACCCTGTTCCGATCGATGGATGTCGACGAGAGACGTCAGCGCGTGATGGAGCGCCGGTGCGCCGCCCGGGACCGCGATCGTCTGCATCGCCTCCACCAGCTGCCGCAGCGAGGCCCCGTGGCGGTAGGCGGCGCGCAGGTGTCGGTCTACGCCGGGGGCGTGTAGGAAGGCCGCGACCGACGCCGCGGCGAGGTCGGCGACCCACTCGGGGAGCGCGCCCGACCGCCGCGCTTCCGGATCGAGGTCGGCGACGCGCCGCGGTGGCCTGGAGCCGGCTCCGGACGAGGCCGCCAGCTCCTCGCACTCCGCCGCGTCGGGTAGCCGCACGTCGAGCGAGGCTCCCAGCGTCGCCGCGACCGCTTGCAGGTGGGTCAGGCCGAACTCGGTCACCCCGCGGCCGCCGACGTCGGCCGCTGCGACGAGGGCCTCGAACAGCTGGCGGACGGTGGCACCGTGCCGCAGGGACCGTTCGTAGTGCGCGCGGATCGACGGATAGCCGCGGGCGGCGAGCACCACAGATGCCAGCATTTCCCGCACGGCGATCCCCAGCGCAGGGTCCGGCGGGTCCCAGATGTAGCGGCGGACGGGCTCTTGCAGGGACACGTACGTCGGGTCGAACCGCGACAGCCACCCGTATGTCTCGTCCGCCGGCGGCGGGTGTGCGGTCATCCCGGTGCAACGCCCGCCAACAGGTGTCGCTTCCGCGGGTCGAACGACGGGATCGCCCGCAGCAGCGTCTTCGTGTACTCCTGGCGCGGGTTCTGGAAGATCTCCTCCACCGTGCCCTGTTCGACGATCTCGCCGGCGTTCATCACGGCCACCCGGTCGGCGATGAGCCGGACCAGGGAGAGGTCGTGGGAGATGAACAGGTAGGCCACGCCGGTCTCCCGCTGGAGATCGCGCAGCAGCCGCAGCACCTGGGCACGGATCGACAGGTCGAGCGCCGCGACCGGCTCGTCGCAGACGATGAGCTTGGGGTCCGTGGTCAGGGCCCGCGCGATGGCGGCCCGCTGAAGCTGCCCGCCAGACATCTCCCACGGGTATTTCTCCAGGTGGCCGGAGCCGAGACCGACGCGGTGGAGCAGCCGGACGGCCCGGGCCTCCCGGTCGCGGCGCGACAGGTCGCTATGGACGATCAGCGGCTCCACCACCGACGAGCCGACGGTCATCCGTGGGTCCAGCGACGAATACGGATCTTGGAAGATCATCTGCATTCCCGGGCGGAGCGCCCGGAGATGGCGGGCGCCGACCGTGCTCAGGTCGGTGCCGTCGAACGTCACGGTCCCCGAGTCGGGACGCGACAGGCCGAGCACGAGGCGCCCCACCGACGACTTTCCCGCGCCCGACTCCCCCACCACCGCGAGGGTCTCGCCCGGCCGCAGGTCGAAGGAGACACCCTTGACGGCATAAACCGGTTCGTTGCCTCCGCGGCGCCGCGACAGCCAGCTCCGGTTCTTCAGGTAGGTCTTGTTGAGGTCGACCGCCTCCAGGACGGGTCCGCTCACCGTGCCACCCCCTCCAGTGCGAGCTCCTCGTGCCGTACGCAGCGCACCGTCCGGCCGACCCGCAGCTGCTCGAGAGGAACCGGACCGGCGGCGCAGCGCCCCTCCTCGACGTGTGGACACCGGGGCGCGAACCGGCACCCCGCGGGCCACTCCGAGGGCATCGGCACGGTGCCGGGGATCGGCACGAGGTCGGCGCTCTTGCGGCCCTCCAACGGAAGCAGACCGAGCAGGCCGGCCGTGTACGGGTGCTGCGGGCGCTCGAAAAGCTCAACGACCTCGCCCTGCTCGACGATCTGCCCGGCATACATGACGGCCACGCGGTCGCACACTTCGGCGACAACGCCGAGGTCGTGGGTGATGAAGACGAGGCCCAGCCCCAGCTCCAGCTGGAACCGGCGGAGCAGCCGGAGCACCTGGCTCTGGATCGTCACGTCGAGCGCGGTCGTCGGCTCGTCTGCGATGAGCACCTTCGGTTCGCAGCTGATGGCGCTCGCGATCATGACGCGTTGGGCCATCCCCCCGCTGAACATGTGCGGGTAGTCGTCGATCCGCTGCGCTGCCCGGGGAATGCCGACGTAGTCGAGCAGCTCGATGGCCCGCTTCCGCGCGGCCGCCCGGCGCAGGCCCTTGTGTCGCCGCATGACGTCGCCGATCTGGTCGCCGACCGTGAACGCCGGGTTGAGGCTGCGCATCGCGTCCTGGAAGATCATCGCGATCTCCTGGCCACGGATGTCTTCCAGGGTCCGGCGCGGCAGGGAGGTCAGGTCCTGGCCGCCCAGGCGGACCGACCCCTGCGCGATACGCGCCTGCCGGGGTAGCAGCTGCATGATCGCGAGCGAGGTCATCGTCTTCCCGCAGCCCGACTCGCCCACGAGGCCGACGGTTTCGCCGCGCCCGACCGTGAAAGAGACATCGCGGACGATCGACAGCGTCCGCCGGTCGGATTTCACGTCGACCGACAGGTTCTCCACGGCGAGGACGGCCTCGTCGGCTTCCACGGCGTTCGCCAAGGCAGATCCTTCCATCAGTCGCGCCCCAGCGCGTCGCGGATCGCGTCGCCGAGGATCGACAGCGCGCTGACGATGACGACGATGGCCACCGATGGCGGCCAGATCCCGAAGCTCTCCTGTCGCATGAACCGCGAGGCGTCGTGGACCATCGACCCCAGGCTCGGCGTCGGGTCCTGCACACCCAGCCCGATGAAGGAGAGGCTCGCCTCCGCGACGATCGCGAGGCCGATGACGAACGAGGTCTGCACGAGCAGCGGCCCGCTGATGTTCGGCAGAACGTGCCGCCACAGGATTCGCGGCGTCGAGCACCCGATTGATCGGCTCGCCTCGATGTAGGTCTCTTCGCGTACCGACCGCGCGCTCGCCCGCGCGACCTTGTAGAAGCGCGGAGCCAGGATCACGCCGATGGCCAACATCGCGTTGGTGAGGCCCGGACCGCGGATGCCCAGAATCGACAGCGCCAGGAGCAGCGGGGGGATCGCCATCAGTGCTTCGGCGACCGTGTTGACGAACCCGTCCACCAGGCGGGTCGTGTAGCCGGAGATCAGGCCGATGGGGATGCCGAGCAGGGCGCTGACGGCGGTCGCCTGGAAGCCCGCGAGCAGCGAGACACGCAGACCGAAGATGAGCCGGCTCAGAATGTCGCGACCGATGGCGTCCGTGCCCAGCCAGTGGCTCCCGCTCGGGCCCTGCAGGCGGTCGGCGATGATCTGTTTCTCTGGCGGGTACGGCGTGATCAGCGGGGCGAGCACGGCGGCCGCGATCAGGGTGGCGAGGACGACCAGCGACACCATCGCGAGCTTGCTGCGGCCCAGTCTCCTCAGGAGGCGGAACCGCACGAGGCGGGCGGCGTCGGGCGCGGTCTCGGCGGCAACCGGGTCGGCCCCCGCCCGCGAAACGTCGGTGCTCGTCATCGAGCCCCTCCCACGGACGAGGCGGATCGCAGGCGAGGATCGAAGTAGCGGTAGGAGATGTCGAGGACGAGGTGGACGATGACCACGGCCGCGGCTCCCACGAGGGCAACGGCCTGGATGACGGGCACGTCACGGACCAGGACGCTCCGGATGGTCAAGGAGCCGAGGCCGGGCAGCGCGAAGATGAACTCGATGACGGCCGATCCGCCGAAGACGCGGGCGACCTGGAGGCCGAAGACGGTGGCGATCGGGATCGCGGCGTTCTTGAGTGCGTACTTCACGATCACGCGCCGCCGTCGCAGCCCGCTGGAGGTGGCCATCCGGACGTAGTCCTTCTCCAGCGCGTCGATGAGCGCGCCGCGCGTCTGCCGGGCGATCTCCGCCATCGGGATGAGGGCGAGGGACAGGGCGGCCAGAATGAGGTGTGACAGCCATTCCCACAACCCCCGGCTGGGCGGCGAATACCCGATGGCGGGCAGCCAGCCCAGGTTGATGGAGAAGAACAGCACGAGCACCAACGCGGTCACGAACTGGGGGACGGCCATGGCGAGGGCGGCGAGGCCGTTGACCACACGGTCGACGACCCCGTTGGGCCGCAGTGCTGCCGCGAAGCCGATCGGCAGGCCTCCGATCAGCCCGAGCAGCAGTGCCAGGACGGTCACCGACGCCGTGACCCCGACCGCGGACATGACCAGGTCGGCCACCGGCCGGCCGGTCTGCACGCTGACGGACGTACCGAGGTCACCGTGGAGGATCGAGCCCAGATAGTCGCCGAACCGCTCGATCCACGGATCGTTGAGGCCCAGCGTCTCCCTGACCTGCTCGACCGCCTCGTCAGTGGCGAACTCCCCCGCGATGATCCGCGCGGGGTCTCCGGGCACCAACGCGGCGAGGAGGAAGGTGATGACAGTTACCAGGAACAGCGTCGGCACGACGAGTAGGAGACGGGGTAGCAGAGATCTCCACAAAGGGGTTCACCTCGAGCCAGGTCGCTCGTTCGGCCGCGGCCGGGCAGCCGCCTCACGGGCGGAGCCGGCCGCGGCGTCCGACTAGTTGACGGCGATAAGATGCCGGATGTCGGGCGTGGTCCCGCTTCGCATGTTGTTCAGGTCGTCCACGTGTTGGACTCCCTTGCGGGCGACGACGAGGCCCTGCAACGCGCAGATGGGCGCGTGCACCGGGTGATCGTAGACATACTGGTCGAGGCGGGAGAGGGCGGCCTCCCGCTCCGGGCTGTCGACCGGGCTGAGACGGACCTCGTCGGCCGCCTTCGCCAGCTCCGGCGGAATCGTCCCGAGGTTCTCACCGCCGGTGTAGACCAGGTTGATGAGCGACTCCGCGTCGGGGCTCGGCAGCGAGATGTTGTGCATCCACAGATCCGCCTTGCCCTGCCGCCACGTCGGCCGCGAGTTGTCAGAGTCGACGGGCACCAGATCCACCTCGACGCCGACATCCTTGAGCTGCTGTTGCACGATCTGCGCGATCGTCGCCTGCGGCTCGAGCGACATCTGGAGCAGGGTCAGCCTGGTCACGCCCGCGGCCGAGAGCAGCTGCCGCGCCCGGGCCGGGTCGAACCCGTAGGGTGCCAGCGAAGGGTTGCTGCCCGGGATGCCATCGTTGAACGCCTGGGACACGGGCGGGCAGCCGCCCTGCATGGCGGCCTTGTTGATCGCGTCGCGGTCGATCGCGAGATTGATGCCCAGCCGGGCCTGCTCGTTGGCGAGCACACCCTTGGTGTTGATGTAGAGAATGGACTGTGCCTTCGAGTCGTATCGCGCGTCGACGAACTCCCCGCTGGCGACCATTTCCTCGACCGAGGGCAGCTGGTCGAGCTTCCACAGCGCGGCGTCGATCTCGCCGGTGCGCAGGCCGTTGATGGTCGCCTCCGCATCGCGGACGCCCGAGACCATCTTCACGTCTGAGCCGACGAAGTCCTTGTCCCAGTAGTCGGGGAACCGCTCGAAGGTGGCGGTGATCGAGTCGACCGACTTGAGCGTGTAGGGACCCGCTCCCACCGGCTTCTGGGCGAGGCTCGGGTCGTTGATCGCAGCCGGGCTGATGATCGAGCCGGTGGGCGAGGCCAGCGTGTAGAGCAGCCCGTACTTCGGCTGCTTCAGCTTGATCTGCACGGTCTTGGCGTCTGGGGCGCTGACCGACTCGACGACGCTGAGCTGGGCGGCGGTCGTCGTCTCCGTGCGTGCGCGTTCCAGGTTGGTCACCACCGCCGTCGCGTCGAGCATCTGTCCATCATGGAACTTGACGCCCTCGCGGATGGTCAGGTCGAGCGTGAGCCCGTCCGCGGAGAACTTCCACGCGGTGGCCAGCATCGGGGAAAGCTTGTCGTCCGTCTCCAGGTAGAGGAGACGGTCGTAGACGAGATAGAGGTACGTCGACTCGGCGTTCTGGTTCGCCGACTTGTGTGGGTCCCACTGCCCGGGGGTCGCGGGCCACGCGTATGTGATCGGGATCGAGGGGTCGGGGTTTCCGGTCGACGAGGCGTTCTGCTCGTCGCCGCCACCGCTACAGCTGGCGAGCACGAGCGCGGCGGCGGCAGTAGCCGCCAGACTCGCGAGCCGGCGTGTCCTACGTGCCTGCATCCTGCTCCTCCATGCTCTGACACTGCCGTAAATGCAGAGGCGCTTTACACTAACGTAAAGAAGATGTTGCGTCAACGACACAAGAGGCCTGTGATGCTGGGGATCCAGCCGGTGCGCCGACCCGATCGACGTGTCGGCGGTATTTTCTTGGTAGTCAGTACGCCGCTTCGAGCAGCTGGACGACCTCGTGCGCGCCGCGGATCTCCCGAGGGTTCCCGGCGGTCGACGATTCCGCCAGCGAGGCTTCCGCGATGGCCGGCAGATCGGCCCGGTCGATCCCCAGCTCGCGCAGGGTCGACGGCAGCTCCTGGGCGGCGATGAGCGCCTCGACCCGCCCGGCGATGGCATCGACCGGGTCGGCGCCACCTTCGACGCCCATGACGGGCGCGAGCCGGGCCACGACGGCCGGGACGACGGGCAGGTTGAAGCGCAGGATGTGAGGCAGCAGCACCGCGGCGATCTCGCCGTGACCGGCGCGGCTGATCGCACCCATCTGGTGTCGGACCGCTCCCCCGATCCCGGGGCGCATCTCGACCGAGCAGACCGCGAACAGCGCGAACCAGCTGCCGAGGTAGCAGGCCGCCCGCGCTCGGGGTGCGCGCTCCACGGCCGCCGTGAGGTTGTCGCTCAGCAGCCGCACGCCCTCCAGCGCCATGGCTTGCGCGGCAGGGTCACCGCCACGCGAGTAGAGCTGCTCCAGGGCATCGCTGAGAACCTTCATCCCGGTCGCTCCCCACAGCCGGGCGGGAGTCGACGTCGACAGCTCCTCATCGAGGAAGACGACCTTCGGGCACAGCTCGTCGTAGACGTAGCGGTCCTTGATTCCGCGGACCGTGTCCAGCATCCCCACGTTGTTGGTGAACTCGGCCGCCGACAGCGTCGTGGGGAGCGCGATGACCGCCGGCGCCGCATGAGGCAACGCCATGGGCTCCACCGTGGATCCGGGCACGAACCGGAGGCGGTAACGGTCGAAGTCGTCGGGCAAGCGGACATCCCCGGCGGCGGCCAGCGCGGTGGCCTTCGCGGTGTCGATCACGCTGCCGCCGCCCAGGCACACGATGGCGTCGGCTGCCGCGGCCACTGCGACGTCGGCGACCTTCAGGACCGTCTCCCGGGGAACGTGGGCATCGCATTCCCCGAACTCGGCGACGAGCCGCCCGCCGACGAGCGCGCGTACCCTCCCGAGCAGATCGCCTTCCCGCACCAGCGAGCGCGTCGTCAGGAGAAGCACGCGCCGGAGGCCGAGCCGATCGAGCTCCGCGGGGAGCGAGGCGAGCGCGTCGTCGCCGTGGATGACGCACCACGGTTGATGCCAGTTCTCGTATCGTCCGCTCATCTCGGCCGGTCCTTCATGCGTGGGACGCCGTCCAGCGCTCAGCGCCCATGCCGGCCGCCTGATAGGCGGAGCCGGGCTCCATCGCGAGGAGGGAGGCGAACCGGAACCAGTTGTTCACCGACAGCTTGGTGGCGAGGAAGGGCAGCTTCGGAAGGTCGGCCAGCCGCCGCGCGGCGGCGAGACCCGCCTCACGCACCTTGTCCTGCGGGACCACCTCGTGTACGAAGCCCAGCTCCAGCGCGCGCTGGGCGTCGAACCGCAGCCCCTGCAAGAGCACCTGCTTCGCTCGGGCGAAGCCGACCAGGAAGGGCCACATGACGGGGTTGCCGTCGCCGGAGGCGAGGTCGTCCATCACGTGGTGGTCGTCGCCGAACGTCGCGGTCTCGCTCGCGACGACCACGTCGGCGTAGAGGAAGTGCTCCGAGCCATGCCCGTTGACCGCGGCGACGAACGGCTTGGGGAAGGTGACGATCTGGTGGACCAGCTGCTGCGCGGTGATCATCCGCAGTGCGCGGTCGTAGAGCGCCGACTGGGTCATCAGCTGGTTCGTCTCGGGCAGTTGGCGCTTCAGGAGCTGGTCTCCCACCCCCGTGACCACGACCGCCTCGACCTCAGGATCGCGGGACAGCGGCAGCCAGACGTCGTGGAGCTCGTGGTAAAGAGAGTCATGGATCTCGGTGTCGGGAACGGGCGATCCCGGGAGGGTGATCAGGGCGATCCCCTCGACCCTCTCGACGGTCAGGTGGCGGAACTTCGGGTATGTGGCCATGGGCTCTCCTGGTCACCGGTGCTAGGCGAGGTCGAGGTCGGATCGGTAGGTCCCGCCGGAAACGACCCGCCGGATACTGATGCGCCAGGCCGACCCGTCACGGACGAAGGTGTCCTCGTAGTAGCCGAGCGTGCTCGGCTCGGGCGGGGCGGCCCCGCGCCGGATGAAGAACGTGAAGAAGGACTGGACGCGCGCCTCGTCTTCACTGTGTTGCGCGATCAAGACGTTGTTGATGAGGTGCCACGGAACGACGTCGTCCCGGCGGAACACCGCACGGCGCTCCTCCAGGTCGGCGAGCACCTCCGGCCGACCCACGACCAGACCGCTGGTGAAGTGCGTGGCGATGTCTTCGGTGAAGCACTCCGCGAGCCGGGTCAAGCGGTCCATGTCGAACGCCCAGGCGTATCGATAGAGGCAGTTCTCGATGTCGGCGCGGGCGCTCATCCGCCGTCCCGCACGTCGAGGCCGTAGAGCGCCGCGGCGGTCCGCCAGCGGATCTTCTCCCTGCTCTCCAGCGCCGGGACCGACAGCAGCTCGTCGTTGCCGTGCAGATACTTGTGCGGGTAGTCGCTGGAATACATCAGCATGTCGTCGGAGCCGATGTGGTCGAGCAACGCTCGCAGGTGCGCCGGGCTCTCCGGCGAGTCGAAGGGTTGCGTCGTCAGCTTGAAGAAGCTTCGGACGTAGGACGACGGCGCGTCCTTGACCCAGGGAACCTCGCGGTGGACGGCCTTCCATTCCTGGTCCATCCGCCACATCAGCGGGGGCAACCAGGTCCAGCCGCTCTCCGCCAGCACGACCCGCAGGTCGGGGCATTCGGCGAAGATCCCGCTCATCACGAGCGACAGGATGTGTGACTGGAAGAGGGTCGGCGCGAGGTTGTATTCCTCGTAGAAGCTCCCCGCCCAACCGACCGGGGTAGGTGGCGCTCCGCTCCCGCCGCCGGCCGTGATGGCCACCCGCAGACCGTGTCGCTCGGCGGCCCGCAGGATCGGCCAGTATTGCTGGTGACCGTATCCCGCGGGCGCCCGCGCCGGGAGCAGGATCTGGACGAACCTGGGATCTTCGGCCACGCGCTCGATCTCGCGGACGGCCATCTCCGGGTATTGCGGAGTGACGACCGCGCTGGCGCGCAGGCGGCTGTCCTGGTCGAGCCAGTGCTCCTGCAGCCACCGGTTGACCGCGGTCGCCGTGACCTCGGCGCGGTAAGGGTGGGTCACCGCCTCCACCCCGTAGTAGCAGTAGAGGATCGCGTAGGACGCGTCGTCGAGTACATCGGTGCGCAGCCGGTCGAGCGAGAGGTCGCCCTTGCGCGTGCGCAGCGCCGTGTTCCAGTCGGGGTAGGTCATCGCCGGCGAGCCGGGCTCCCGCTGGTTGGTCGTCTCGAGCGTCTCGCGCCAGTATTCGGAGACGTATGGCATCAGGTCATCGCGTGTGACGGCGCAGTGCACATCGCTGTCGATGAGTGGCGTCGAAGTGTTCGTCATGGGAACGGGAAGAACCGATCTGCGTTGTGGAAGAGGATGCGCTCGCGGGTGTGGTCGTCGACCTGTCGTGAGGTGAGCACCCGCGACGGGTCGTCGAAGTCCCAGTGCGGATAGTCGCTCGCGAAGAAGATGGAGTCCATCATGTCGAGCTGTGCCAGCACCTCACGGAGGTATTCGGGCTTCTCCGGCTCGTCGAGCGGCTGGGTCGTGAACGCGAAGTGGCGCCGGATGATCTGCGACGGCGGTTCCTGGAGGTGGGCCACACCCGCCCGCATGGTTCGCCAGGAGTGGTCCGCCCGCCACATCAGCGCGGGCACCCAGGCGACGCCGCCCTCTTCGAGGACGAAGCGGAGGTTGGGGATCCGGTCGAAGACGCCGCTGCAGACCAGGCTCATCACCTGGGCCGCGTATACCTGCGGGTAGGAAACATGGCTTTCGATCCAGTAGACCGGCCAGCCGGCCGCCATGTGGGTTCCGCTGAAACCCCCGACATGGGCGGCGATGGGCATGTCCCGCTCTGCGGCCGCCTCGTACATCGGCCAGTATCTCGGGTGGCCCAGGCCCTCTCGGGTCTGGATCGTCATCATCACCTTGACGAACCGGTCGCAGTCGGCCGTCCGCCGGATCTCGTCGGCCGCGCCCTGGCCGTCTTCGACGGTCACGGAGACGGCGCCGAAGAGCCGGTCGTCCTGCTCCAGCCACTCCGCCTGCATCCACCGGTTGAGCGCCGAGATCACCTCGCGACCCAGGATGCCGTAGGTCGGGTTGCGGAGCACGACCAGCACCGGGTGCAGCAGTGCGCGGGCCACGTTGTATCGGTCGAGGTGCTGCTCTCGCAGCAGACCGAGGTCGCTTCCCGGCGGGCCCTCCGCCGGAACGGCGTCGCGCCGGAAGATGTCGCGGTGCGGTCGGGCGCCGACGACCAGACCGGTCTGGCCTGACGGAAGGACGGCGACGTTGTCGTAGGCCTCGTGCCAGCGCCGGGCCAGGTAGGGCTTGAGGTCATCGCGCGACTTGATCTCGTTGTGCACGTCGCAGTCGATTACCGCTCCGGGCGACCATTGGCGCGAGACCTTGGCCGTGGCAAGGGATCCGGTCGTCATGGTCAGGCCTCCCGCGCTGTGATCCCGACGCCGAGCAGATCGTCGCTCGTGCTCTCGACGAGGTTGGTGGCCGGCATGTCGAGGCCGAGCTCGTCGGCGAGCGCGAGAGCGGCCCGCAGGTCTTTGTGGACGAAGCCGAGCAGCCGCTCCCGCTTGGGCAGTGGCACCCCGGTCTCGCTCTCCGCGAAGAGGGCCATGGGCCGGCTCATGCCGCCGCCCTGGTCGGCGGCCTCGCAGATCTCGACGAGCCGTCGCACGTCGACCCCGGCCGCCGCCACCAGCCGCGCCGCCTCGGACGCGACATACCACGATCCGAAGAGGACGAGGTTGCGCGCGAGCTTGCTCTGCATGCCGGTCCCCAAAGCTCCGGTGTGGATAGTCGGCACGCCGAAGACCTCGATCACCGGCCGGACTGCCTCGACCTCGGCCTCGGTGCCACCCAACATGGCGACGATCTCGCCACGCGAGGTGAGCCGCTCGCCTCCGGTCACACCACAGTCGAGCAGCGAGACACCCGCCTCGGCGGCCCGGGCCGCCGCCCACCGGATGGTCTCCAGCGATATCGTGCTCAGCACGACGATGTGGCGGTCTGCCGGCGCCCCCGGCAGGAGCCCGTCGTCGCCGGTGAGGACCGCCCGCACCTGCTCGTCGTTGTGGACCGCGATGAGGATGGTGTCCGCTGCTGCGATCACATCGCGCGGAGACGACATCGGCTCGAGCACGTCGGACAGTGCCCTGGCCCGGTCGTGATCGACATCGGAGCCCACGACCCGCATGCCGCTCGCGCTCAGCGCTCGGGCGACGCCGGCGCCGATGACGCCCAGCCCCACAATCCCTGCCGTGCGATCGCCCACGACTTCACCTCTTACCAACGTCAGGGCCAGTTGTGGGCCTGACTTTACACTTACGTCAAGACGTGTCAAGGTCGAGATAGTAAGGCATCCAACGGCTCAGGCGGCGCGTGGAACCAGTCCCGCCGCGATGCGGCGAGCGACCACCGCGCCGACGCCGAGCCCGCCGGCATACCCGTAGACGTTGAACCCGCCCGCATCCGCACCCGCGGCGTAAAGGCCGTCGATCGGGACGCCCCCGCCGTCGAGCACCCGGCCGTCGAGATCGATGCGTAGGCCGCCGAACGTCGCCGTGATGGCCGCCTGGACCTCGACGGCCGCGAACGGCGGAACGGCAACCGGAATCCGGTTTCCGGTCCGGGGAACGGCGCCGGCCGGGCCGCCACCGCCCGCAGCGACGAGGCGGTTGTAGGCCGAAACGGTGTGGGCGAGCCGATCGCCGTCGTAGCCCCAGGCCCGGACCGCGTGCGCCAGCTCATCGAGGCTGCCGGCCTCGACGAGGTGGGCGCCGGCGCGGCCGGCGGCGGTCATCCGGTCGTCCGGCACACCCGCGCCGTATCCGGCGAACCGCTCGCGAACCGACCGGTCGACGACGAGCAGCGCCCGACCGCGGCGGGCGACCTCCTGGTTGTTGACGTAGTCGCCGCGGGACTCGTCACAGAACCGCTCGCCCCGAAGGTCGACCAGCACGGCGTGTGTGCTCTGGTATTGCGCCAGGGGGACGAAGTCGGCCTCGGCGAAGGACGCCATAGGGTAGGGGATCAGATGGCCGTAGAAGCCCGTCGTGTGCGCGGTGAGACCGGCGCCGACGTCGACGCCCAGGCGCAGGCCGCCGCCGTCGCTGTGGCGGTTGCTCCGCACGGCCAGCGCCTCGGCGCCCTCGAACAGGAAATCGCGGCGCAACTCCGGGCTGGCCTGGAATCCGCCGGTGGCGAGCACCGTGGCCGGGACACGGACGTCGCCCTGCTCTCCCCCGGCGCGGTCGCTGAGGGACGCGCCGACGACCCGGCCGTCCTCGACAAGGAGACGGGTCGGCGTCGTTTCGTAGACGACGAACCCACCATTTGACTCCACGAGCCGGCTGACGCGTCGCACGAACGCCGGCACGTCGACCTCCCGGCCGACGCCGAAGGGGTGGCTGCCGCCCAGGCCCACGCCCAGCCCGGCGATCCACTCGATCACCGCCGGCAGCTCGGCCCTGACGACACGGAACAGCCCGAGGTCGCCCTCGGGATCGTCGGCCAGGAAGTCGGCTTCATCGGCCCGCGTCCATACCAGACCCTGCGAGAGCGCGGCGGATCCACCGAGTGCGCCGGAGCGCTCGACGAGAGCCACACAGGCGCCGCGCTGAGCGGCCGCCGCCGCAACGGTCAGGCCCGCCATGCCGCCGCCGATGACGAGCAGGTCCGCGTCCAGCCGACCGACTGACTCCATGCCGCCTCCCCGCGTCGGGACATCCGGACCTTACGTACGCGTAAGGAGACCCGTCAACCGTCATCCCTGCAGACCTGCGCTACGATCAGTTGACTGAACTGTCAAACGCCGAACGCCCGGCCCGCGCGTCAAACGGAGTGCGCCGATGAAGCTGGTCAGTTACCGCTACGACGGCCGTTGCTCCTTCGGCCGGCTGGAGGGCGACCTGATCGCCTCCGGCGACGGGCTCTTCGACGGAGGCGTCCGGACGCTGCGGGACGCGCTGGACGCTGTCGGCCCACACGGTGTGGAGCGCGTGCTGGAGCAACGGCAACCGCACCTCCCGCTCGCGGCCGCGGAACTGCTGCCGCCGGTTCCCGATCCACGCAAGATCCTGTGCGTGGGCCTGAACTACCGCGCACACCAGGAAGAGGCTTCTCGCGACCTGCCCGCGTTCCCAGTGATCTTCCCACGGTTCGCCGACTCCCAGGTCGGCCACGGCCAGCCGCTCCTGCGGCCCGCCGAGAGCCAGCAGTTCGACTACGAAGGCGAGCTCGCGGTCGTCATCGGGCACGGCGGGCGACGCATCCCGGAGCACGCCGCTATGGCGCATGTGGCGGGATACTCCTGCTACAACGACGGCAGCGTCCGGGACTGGCAACGCCACACCCATCAGTGGTTGCCCGGCAAGACGTTTCCGGGCACCGGAGGATTCGGGCCGGTCCTGGTGACAGCCGCCGACGTCGCCGACCATCGCGACCTTACGCTCACCACGAAGGTCAACGGCGAGATCCTGCAGCTCGCGTCGGTGGGCGACATGATCTTCGACGTACGCCGGCTGATCTCCTATATCTCCACGTTCACCGCGCTATCGCCCGGCGACGTCATCGTCACCGGGACCCCGGCAGGGGTCGGGGCGTTCCGCGAGCCGCCCCGGTTCCTGGCCGACGGCGATCTGGTCGAGGTCGAACTGACCGGGATCGGCACGCTCGCCAACACCGTGCACGCCGACGCTCTCCCGCCGCTGTAGCGGCCGGGGTTGCGAAGCCACGTCAGTCAGTGGAACGCGAAGCCACCGTCCACATTGATCGTCTGGCCCGTGACGAAGTCGCTGGCCGTTGAGGCGAGGAAGGCAAGAGCGCCCACCAGGTCATCCGGGACCTGTACTCGCCGCAGGGCGGTCTGCCCGGCCATCGCGAGCCGGTCGGCCCTGGAGATGGACTCGCGCTCGATCTCCGTCTCCGTCGATCCCGGCGTGATCGCGTTGACCCGGATGCCGTCCGAACCGACCTCGCTGGCCAGCGCGCGGGTCAGCCCGATCGTCGCGGCCTTCGACGCGACGTAGTGGGGATAGCCGGCGCGCCCGGTCCACACGGTGGCCGACGAGATGTTGATGATCTTTCCGTAGCCCGCCGCCCGCATCACCGGAACGACAGCCTGGCAACACAGGAACGTGCCGGTGAGGTTCACGTCGACCACCCTCCGCCACTCATCGACCGGGATGTCGGTGATGGGCTTGAGCGTCAAGGTCGAGAAGATGGCGGCGTTGTTGACGAGGATTGCGGGCGGTCCGAGCGCCTCTGTCGCTTCGGCCACCATCCGCGCCACACTGGTCTCGTCGGTCACGTCGACCGTCACCGCGACGGCCCGCTGGCCGGCCGCCATGATCTCGGCGGCGACCGTTTGCGCTGTCTCGGGCCGGACGTCGGCGACGGCGACGGGCACGCCGAGCTCGGCGAGCGCAAGGCAGAAGGCCCGGCCCAGGCCCTGGCCACCGCCGGTGACAATGGCCGGGCCGCGAAACTCGCCGACGCTCATGTGCGTGAGACCCGCATCGTCTCCGGGGCGAACAGGTCGGCCGGCTCGAGCCTGCGTTCGAGGATGCCCTGCTCGTAGGAGTAGCGCAGGAACGTCTCGATCGTGGACCGGTTCGAGTCGATGCCGTAGGGCCAGTAGTCGTCACCCATCGTCGCGGTCGCCTCGGCCACGGCGGAGGGCAGCCAAGGCAACATCGTCTTGAGCGCGGTCATCTCACGCAGGTCCTCGTAGGCGAGCGACTTGGCGGCAGTGAACGCCTTGACCAGCGACTGCGCCACCCAGGGGTTGGCCTCGTACACGTCGCTTCGCACCACGACGGTGTGCATGATGGGAAAGATCCCGGTCGAGCGGTAGAACTCCTTCTCCACCCGGTCGAAGTCGGGGAAGAGGCGGCGAACGTTGGGTGAGTCCGCCTCGAACGTCGTAGGCGCCTCGGCGGTGTAGAGCGCGTCGATCTCGCCCGACTCCAGCATGTCCGACAACGTGCGGTCGCCCGGGATCGCCTCGATGCGGATGTCGTCGGGCAGGTTCATGGCCACCTCGCGCCGGCCCGGCTCTTTGAGCCCCCCGGTGTGGTAGCTCACGCTGTTGACCGCGACGCCGTAGTGCTCGGCCAGGATGCCCTTGATCCAGACGGCCGCGGTCATCTGGTATTCGGGGCAGCCGACCCGTCGCCCGACCAGGTCGGACGGCTTGTCGATGCCGCTGCCGGCGTGGACGTAGATGGAGGAGTGGCGGAACATCCTCGACGGGAACACAGGGATGGCGACGAACGGCCGGGCCTCGGCGGTGACCGTGCGGGTGTACCAGGACAGCGACATCTCCGACGCGTGGAACTCGCCGTGGTGGAGCATCCGGAAGAACGACTCCGGCATGCCGAGCGGCAGGTAGGTCAGATCGATGCCCTCCGGCCTGACCCGGCCGTCGGCCAGCGCACGGGTGCGGTCGTAGTCCCAACACGCCAGCGTCAGCGCGAGATCGGTCATCCCCGGTCGCCCCGCTCGGCCAGCGCCTCCAGGCTGCGGCGGGCGTCGACCGGAGTCCACCACGGCGTGATTCCAAGGTCTTCGGCGATCACCTTGGACGAGATGTAGCCGCCGCCCCCGGAGATGGCCCCGCCGGGGTGGGTCGCCGAGCCGACCATGTAGAGGCCCTCGATCGGCGTGCGATAGCCGAAGTGGTTCCACATGGTCTGGTCGCCCGCGAACGAGCCCATGAAGATGTCGCCTTGCGTCATATTGATGAGATCACGCGAGTAGTCGTTGGCCGTGTAGACGTGTCGGTGGACGACGTTGGCGTCGGTGAGGTTCGGCGCGTACTCCCGCCACTTCGCCATGATGCGGTCGGCCAGCTCCTCCTTCACCGACTCGATGTTCTCCGGGGCACCGCCCGGTGCGTACGGCATCGCGTGCCAGGCGTACGCGGTCGCCATGCCGGGTGGTGCCTGGCTCGGGTCGAAGTGGGTGATGTGGCCGGTGCCGAACGAGACCCGCGAGGGCAGCTTGCCCTGGGCGACCTCCTCGTGAAGCGCGAAAAGCTGCTCCATCGACTCGCAGCCGATGTTGTATTTGAGCGCGCCGTCGATGTTGGGGTCGAAGGCGCTCGACGTGTAGCGCGGCGGCTCCTTCAGCGCCAGGTGCACGCCGAACAACGTCCACCCCGTCTGTTTGAAGGCGTCGACCTTCTGCCGGTAGGCCGCGGGAAGCTGGTCGAAGCCGACCATCGTGCGGAACGTCTGGCCGACGTCGACCGCACTCGCCACGAACCGCCGCGCCCGCAGCGTCCGCCCGTCGGCGAGCTCCACGCCGGTGGCGCGGCCGCCGTCGACGACGACGCGGTCCACGTGGGCGTGGTTGAGGAAGGTGCCACCGTTGCGGACGAAGACCTCCATGAGGCCGCGCGCCAGGTTGAAGCTGCCGCCCTTGCAGACCTGGTAGCCGGCGGCCAGGTCGAACCCGCGCACCAGCGCTCCCATCGGGCTCCGCTTGGTCACCGCGTCGTAGAGCACTGTGCCGAACAGCGACAGCTTGAACAGCAGGAGCAGCTTGACCATCTCGTTCTCGAACAGCTCGTTGACCGCGTCGAGCGGCTGCCGGTCGATGATCTGCAGGAAGTCACGCCCCAGCGCCGACCGGCCGAGCAGCTCGTCGCGCTCGGCCTCGGGCAAGGGCTCCGAGTAACGCTCGGGTAGGAAGATCCAGTCGCTGATCTGGTCGGCCTTGGCGTTCCATTCGCGGAAGGTCTCGGCGTCCTCGCGGGAAAAGCGGGCGATCGACGCGCACGTCTCCTCGAGGTCGCGCGAGAACACCAACGCCGTGCCGTCGCTGTGCGGCTGGGCGAAGTCGTATCGCGGGGTCACATACGGCACGGCGGCCGACAGCTCCAGATCGCGATACCACGGGGTCTGCGTGATGTTGAAGTGGTTGATGGAGTGCAGGTTCTGGTAGAACCCGGGCGGCCCGGGCTGCACGGTCTCCAACCCGCCGCCATACATCATCCGCCGCTCCAGGATCGCCACCTTCAGCCCGGCCTTGGCCAGGTAGCTGCCGAGGATCAGCCCGTGCTGCCCGGACCCGATGATCAACCCGTCGTACTCGTGCTCCGTCATCGGGCGACCTCACTCTCCAAAGTGGATGTAGGCGTTCTTGGACTGCGTGTAGCTGTAGAGTTCTTCGATGCCCTCTTCCCGGCCGACGCCGCTGTCCTTCACGCCGCCGAACGGGGTGCCGGGGATGTGGGTGGAGCTCCAGTTGACCCAGACGTAGCCGGACTCGATATCGCGGGTCAACCGCATCGCACGGCCCAGGTCGCGCGTCCACACGCTGGCGGTGAGCCCGAGCGGCAGTGCGTTGGCCCGGCCGACGACCTCTTCCTCGCTGTCGAACGGGCTGGCCACCAGCACCGGGCCGAAGATCTCCTCCCTGGCCAGGCTGACATCGCAGTCCGGCTCGCAGGAAAACAGTGTGGGCCGGATGTAGTAGCCGCCGCGCGGGTCGTCGGCGTCCTGGGGCAGGCCGCCGGCCACCAACCGGACTCCGTCGTGGGCCAGCCCCTGCCGGATGTATCCCACGACGGACTCGAACTGACCGCGCGAGACGATGGCTCCGACGTCGATGTCAGGCTTGCGGGGATCGCCCACGGTGAGTGCGTCCATCCGCGCGCCCAGCTCGGCGACGAAGTCGTCGAAGATCGACCGATGGACGTAGAGCCGGGAGGTCGACCCACACGACTGTCCCTGCCACGAGAAGTTCATGCCGCGCACGACGCCGTCGACGGCGGCGTCCCGCGCGGCGTCGGGAAAGACGACGATGGGGTTCTTCCCGCCGAGCTCGAGGCTGACCACCTTTACCCGCCGGGTAGCGGCCTCGCGCTGGATCCGCAGCCCGACCTCGACGCTCCCGGTGAACGCGATCCGGGGCACGTCAGGGTGCCGGACCAGATGGTCGCCGATGCTGCTGCCCCGTCCCGACAGCACGTTGACCACACCGGGCGGCAACACCGTAGCGCACAGCTCGCCCAGTCGCAGCGCCGACAAGGACGTGTGCTGCGAGGGCTTGAGGACGACCGTGTTGCCGGTGATCAGAGGTGCGCCGAGTTTCGAAGCGGCGAACATCAGCGGATGGTTGAACGGCACGATCCGGCCGACCACACCGAAGGGATCACGCACGGTGAAGTCGACGCTCGACCGGTTGGGCGTCGGGATGACCTCGCCGCGAACCATCGGCGCGATTCCCGCCATGTGGCGCAGCTGCTCGACGGCGAGCGGGGCGTCACCGCGCATCACCCGGATCGGGCTGCCGTTGTCGATCGTGTCGAGCCAGGCGAGCTCCTCCGAATGGCTGTCGATGACCTGCGCCAGCTTCCACACATAGGCGGTGCGCTCGGCCTGCGGCAGCGCGCGCCACGACCGGAAGGCCCTGCCGGCCGCCGCCACCGCACGATCGACGTCGTCGGCGGTCGCGTCAGGGATCTGGGCGACGACCGTCGCCGAGCTCGGGTCGACGACATCGAGGGCCGCGCCACCGGAGGCGGCCACCTGCTCGTTGTCTATCGTCATGGTCCAGTTCCGCTGGACGAAGGCGTCTGGATCGTTCATGACTGTCCCGCCGGGGTCGCAGAGTCCATGGTGGACATCGTGTCACGCAACACGCGCTGGATCACCTTGCCGATCGGATCGCGCGGGAGGCGGTCCACGAACTCCACCACCCGCGGGTACTTGTAGGGTGCCATCCGGCTTTTCACGTATTCTTGTAGCTCGCGTCTCAGCTTGTCGTCGGCCGGCACCCCGTCGGCCACCGCCACGAAGGCGCAGACGACCTCCTGCCTCACGGCGTCCGGCTTGCCGAGCACCGCGACCTCGCGGACCGCGGGGTGGGTGGCCAGCACCGTCTCCACCTCGACGGGCGCGACCTTGTAACCTGCCGTGCTGATGAGGTAGTCGGTGCGGCCGAGGTAGGTGGTGTTGCCGTCCGCGCCAATCTGGATCATGTCGTCGACGAGCGTCCAACCCTCGCGGACATCGCGGCGTTGCAGGTCGGGCCGGCGCCAGTAGGTGAGCCCGCTGGGCCCGCGTACGGCCATCCGGCCCGGTGTGTTGACCGGCACCGGCAGGATGTCGGTCGCGTCGGGTTCGATGGCGATCACCTCGTATCCCGGCGCGGCGCTGCCCAGCGACGCCCGCGTGTGCTCGCCCCGCGGCACCAACACCCACGTGGCGAACGAGGTGCTGCCGAAGTTGTTGCGTAGCGCTATCCCACGTGCGAGCCACCACTCGTAGACCTCGCTCGCCGACGCCGACTGCCACATCGCGTAGCCCCGTAGCGTGGCAGGTGGCATCGGCAGCTCCGGGTCGGCGACGAGGGCCTTCTGCAGCTGGGCCCACGTAGCGGTGATGGCGGTGAATGTGGTGACGCCGTGGTCGGCGATCGCCCGCAGGACCACGTCTGCCTGTTGGAATGCCTCGACGAGCACCACGGTCGCACCGTGCAGCAGCGTGTAGCTGGTGTGGTATATGAAGCCGAGAGCGTGGCCGATCTGGGCCGACGCCGCCCAGCGCTCGCCAGGGCCTATGCCGGTCGCGGCGCCGATCGAGTAGCCGGCGAGCAGGAAGCGGCGGTGGGTGTGGTAGCAGCCCTTGGGCCGCCCCGTGGTGCCGCCGGTGTGCCACACGATCGCGACGGAGTCGGGATCGACGTCAGGCAGGTCGAGGTCGTCGGCGGCGGGCACCTGGTCCCAGCCTCCGCTGATCACGTGTGCCACGTCGGTGTCGACCACGCCGCCCGCGACCTCGGACCGCCCGTCCGGGTCGTCCTGGGTGAGCAGGAACCGGGCGGCCGTGTCGCGCAGGAGGTGGTTGAGCTCTTCGGCACGAGCCTGCATGGGAATCGGCACGACGACCGCTCCACTGCGCCACACCGCGAGTGCGGCGACAATCCACTCCGGACGGTTGGCGCAGCGGACCGCCACCCGGTCGCCGGGACGGGCGCCGAGGCCGAGAAGAGCGCGGGCCAGTCGGGCTGATTGCCGGTCGAGCTCCGTGTAGGTCAGGTGGGCGCCGGACTCGTGATGGATGACCGCGGTCGCGTCGCTGCCCGCGCCGAGGATCGCCGCGGCGACCGAGCGGGCGGCCCGCGGGTCGCTGCCACGATAGTCGGGCTGCTGGTCCGCGTCCACCAACCATTCGGGAGGGATGGCCTCGTATCGTGGATAGGCGTCCTGCACGGCGACGGTTCTCCTGATCTCGCTTACTCTGACGGGACAGTTGCATCGAGGACCGTGACGGCCACCGCGGCCGAGTCGCCGCCGACAAAGCCGCCGGCCGTCTCCGCCACCGCCACCCGGGCGCCCGCGACCTGGCGCCGCCCGGCCTCGCCGCGGAGCTGCGCGGTGAGCTCCGCGACCTGCGCGAGGCCCGTGGCCGCCAGCGGATGGCCGCGGGACTCGAGTCCTCCACTCGGATTGACCGGGATCCGACCGCCGAGGCTGGTGGCGGCCGATGCGACCAGCGCGGCCGCCTCCCCCCGTCGGCAGAAGCCCAACTCTTCGTAGGCGAGCAGCTCGCCGAACGCGGTGGCGTCATGGACCTCGGCCACGTCGATGTCACTCACCGTGATCCCGGCATCCGCATAGGCGAGCCGGGCCAGCCGCCCGATGGTCGACTCCGCCCGCCCCGGCGGGCTGCCCATGCTCACCCGGGACGCGCTGATCCAGACCGCCCGTCCCGTCGCGCGGGCCCGGTCGGCGTCGACGACCACCGCCGCCGATGCCCCGTCGGCGATCGGCGAGCACATCAGCGCGGTGACCGGGTCCTGCACCATGCGCGACTCGAGCACCTGCTCGACGGTCAGCGGGTCGCGGTACTGCGCCTTGTCGTTGAGCCCGGCATGGGCCCGGTTTTTCACCGCGATCCGCGCCAGGGTGACCGCGTCGAGATCGGTGCGCTTCGCGTAGTCCCGCAGCCGCTGCGCGTATACCTCTCGGACGAAGACGCTCTCCTTCTCCAGGTCGACGCCGGTCGCGCGCGCCCACTGCGCGTCGGCGGCGCCGTTGAGCGCCCGGAACGTCAGGGCCCGGTCGGTGCTGAACAGCTTCTCCACGCCCACCACGAGCACGCACCGGGCGACGCCGGCGGCGACCGCGTGGGCCGCCAGGTTGAGAGCGGTGCTGGAGCCGGCGCAGGCGTTGTCGACGTTGTAGACGGGGATGCCGTATAGCCCGTTGGCGCTCAGCACGACCTGCCCGGCCACCGCGACCTGCCCGCTGGTCACGGCGTGCACGGTGGAGGCGACGAACGCCATCTCGACCTCGGACGGGCCGATACCGGCGTCGGCCAGCGCGTCGCGGATCGCGGGCCCGGCCAGCTCCGCGAGCGAGCGGTCGGGGTAGCGCCCGAAGACGGTTGTCCCGACACCGGCGACCGCGCTCGCCGCGGGCCTAGCCACGACCACCGAACTCGGTCACGAAGGCCTCGACGCCGGGCAGGAACCCGCCCCGCCGCATCGCGTCCCAGTGCACGCGCCGGTCGACTTCGAGGGCCTCGTATACCCCAAGTGAGGTCGCCTCGAGCAGGGAACGCTTGGCCGACCCGATACCGACCCGACCGGCTTTGGCCGCCACCCGGACGCCGAACTGCCGCGCGTCGTCGAGGAGCGTGTCGGCCGGGCACACCCGCTCGACCAGGCCCAGCTCCAGCGCCCGCGCCGGGCTGACGTTTTCGGCCTCGAGCACGAACTGCAGCGCCCGCGCCGGGCCCATCAACCGGGCGATGAACTGCCCACCTCCGCCGCCGCTGGGAAGCACTCCGAACAGCTTCATCTCCGGCGCGCCGATCTGCAACCGCTCGACGTCGGCAACCCACCGCAAGTCGCAGGCCGCCGCGAGCTCGAGACCGCCAGCAAGCGTGTGCCCGTTGAGCGCGGCGATGAACAGCACGTCGCTCTTGCGCATCCGGATGCAGAGCTCGCGGAACCTGTCCATCGTCTGGTTGAACTCTTCGAGCAGCACCGACGCGCCCCGCTCGCGGACCACGCGACCCATCCACGCCGCGTCGGCCCCGGCCGAGAAGACACGCAGTCCGCTGGTGACGACCACCACCGAGACCCGCGGGTCGCCGATCGTGTCGTCGAGCGCCTTCTCCATCGCGTCGAGGAACGTGGGGTCGATGGCGTTCACCGGCGCGAACCCCATGGTCCAGGTCTGGACGCCGTCGGTGGTCTCCACACTGAGCATCAGCGGATCTTCTCCTCCACTTTGGACCCGGCGTAAGCGGTGCCGGACAGCAAGGGCGCCACGTCGCGCGTGACCGTGTCGAGGTCGTTGCCCGCCCACATCACGTAGCGGTCGGGGCGCACGAGAACCACGTCGGCGCTGCGGTTGTTGAGCCACTTGGTCAACGTCGCCGCGTGGAACGGAACCTCGTCGGCGACGGCCACGAAAGCGCCCACCGCGTCGGCCCACCAGGCACCGGCGGCGCCGAGCGCCGCACGGGTCCGGCCCACCACCGCGAATCGTGGGCCGACGAGGTCGTCGAGCATCGGGCCATCGCCCGGCCTCGGCTGGACGAACAGCCCGCCACCGTGCTCGTGCACCAACAGGCCACGATGGAGCAACGGTAGCCCGAACCGCATACGCTGATCGGCCGGCGCCGGATCGGAGAGCAGCCTGCGGTCGCGCTCGGCCGCCTCGACCGGGTCGATGGTGCAGATGAACCGGCCGTAGTCGACGACGGCCTCGATGATCTGCCGGACGTGTGTCGCCCGCTCGATACCGTAGGTGTCGAGCAGCTCGTCGGCCGCGCCATGGTCCAGCATGTGGCGCAGCTTCCACGCGAGGTTGGCGGCGTCCCGGATGCCGGAGCACATGCCCTGGCCGAGGAACGGTGGCATCTGGTGCGCCGCGTCGCCGGCGATCAGGACCCGTCCGTGGCGCCAGTGGGAGGCCACCAGGCCGTGAAACGTATAGACCGCGCTGCGCTCGATCTCGAACCCGCCGGCGTCCATCCAACCCGAGACCAGACGGATGATCGAGTCGTCGGCGATCATCTGGGCCGGGTCTTCGCCGGGCAGTGACATGAACTCGAAACGGTGACGCAGGTTGGGCATCGGGATCGAGTAGGTCGGCCGCTCCGGGTCGCACAGGCAGATCGCCGACCCGCCGAGCTGGTCGGCCGCCGCCTGCTGCAGCAACAGGTCGACGACGATCCACCGCTCCTCGAAACCGAGATCGTCCAGCTCGAGCCCGAGGGCCTCGCGCGTGGTGCTCCACGCACCGTCGCAGCCGACGACCCACTTGGCCCGGATCTCCAGCGGTTCGGCACCGGACCGCTCGCAGTGCAGGGTGACGCTCTCCGGTCCCGGTTCCAGCGTGCGCACCTCGGTGCCCAGGCGTAGGTCCACGCTCGGCATCGCGGCGACGGCCGCGCGGATCCGCTGGTCAAGGTCTGGCTGGTGGAAGTACATGCTCGCCGGGATGCCGGAGATGCTCTGGGCACCACCGGGCACCCGCAGTAGGAGCTGGTTGTCGGCGGTCACGAAGTCGAGGCCGGCGTTGGCCAGCAGGGTCGGCATCAACGAGTCGAGCATGCCGAGTTCCTGGAGCGTCCGAACGCCGGTGTGGTCGATATGCGCGGCCCGTGGGAGTTTGAAGACGTCCCATTCCCGGTCCACCGCGACGACGTCGATGCCGTGTTGGCCCAGCAGGCCCGCCAGGACCGCGCCGACCGGTCCCACCCCGACGATCGCGACGTCTGTGTCGACGTGCTCTGTCATGACGACCGCATGACGTCAGGGCACGATAGTGGGTTAAGCACAGGGCCTCCGCGTCAGATATTTACAGCAAGGTAAAGCTATCTTACCGGCTCCTTGACGGTCAATGTGGCGTATCGAATGCCACACAGAGCGGGTGAAGATCGAGACCTGACATGGCCGTAAGTCGAGCATCGCCGGACCGGCGGAAGAGGCGAGCCGGCAGCGGTCTACGCTCGGTCCGCGGTCAGGGCCACACCGGCCAGATATCCGAACGTGAGGGCCGGGCCGAGCGTCGATCCGCCGCCCGGATATGCGTCACCGAACACGTGCGCCGCCACGTTGCCCGCCGCGAACAGGCCTGGGATCGGCCGCCCGTCATGCCCCAGCACCCGCGCCGAGGCGTCGGTCATCGGCCCACCTTTGGTGCCGAAGCACCCCAACTGGGCGGTGATCGCGTAGTAGGGCCCCGCTTCGAGCGGGCGCAGGTTCATCTCGGGTCCGTCCAGCAGCGCGTCGCCCATGTGGCGGTCGTAGGCCGTGGCACCGCGCCCGAAGACCGGGTCTTCACCCCGGGCCGCATGTCGGTTGAACTCCTCGACCTGCGCTTCCAGGCCTGCCGCGTCGATGCCGAGCTGGCCGGCCAGCCCGGCCAACGTGTCTGATGTTGACACCCAGGCCGGGTCGGGATCGTCGGGGCCGACGTCGTGGAAGCGGTAGGTGGCCCTGAACTTCGCGTCGAAGACGATGTAGGCCGGCGCGTTCACGTATTCGTATCTGCCCGGGTCGAAGACGCGCATCGCCTTGCCGAGGTCGTGGTAGTTGAGCGACTCGTTGACGAACCGGCGGCCCTGCCGGTTGACGATGATCATGCCCGGCTTGCCCCGGACGTCTGAGGTCGGGCGGGCCAGCTGCCGCCCCTCGTATTCGTCACCAGGCACCTGGTAGAGCATGTTCCACCAGGCCTCGGTCATGTTGGCCAGGCTGGCGCCGGCCTTCATCGCCATGACCAGCCCGTCGCCGCGGTTGTCGCCGGGCGAAGCCGGCGCGACCATCGGCACGCCGAGGAACCGGTCGACCAGGTCTGGGTTCCATTCGAACCCGCCGCAGGCCAACACCACGCCGCGGCGCGCGGCGACGGTCGTGCGGACACCGTCGAGGTCGACGACCACACCGGTCACCCGTCCGTCGACCGTGGTCAGTTCGAGCACGCGGGCGTTGACATGGCAGGAGACACCGCGCTCGAGGCAGGCCTCGAGCAGGTAGCCGACGAGAGCCATGCCGTTGCCGACCAGCCCGGCCTCCTGCCGCTGCTGCATCAGGTGGGGCAGGTCGAAATGGAGCCGGCCGGTCAGGTGCAGCTGGTAGGTCTCGTCGGGCGTGGTGGCGTTGAAGGACCAGCTCCGCCGGAGCAGGTGGCGATGGTCGCCTAGCCGGTTCGTGTCGAAAAGCGGTTGTTGGACGCACCGGCCGTGCTCACGTGAACCCGGCAGCTCCATCCGGTAGTCCGGGTGACCGAGAGCCTTCTGGAACCGGATGTCGGTGTGCTTCTCGAAGAAGTCGATCATCGGGTTGCAGTTGTCGACGAAGCTCTCGATGAGCTCGTCGAGCCCGGCATGGGTAACGACGCTGCGGATGTAGGCGATCGCTTCGTCGCGGGAGTCAGGGATGCCGGCCTCCTTCATGAACCGGTTGTTGGGCACCCACATGCCACCACCGGAGAAACAGCTGGTGCCGCCGAACACGGCCGCGGACTCCAGCACCATGACCTCGGCGCCGCCGACCACCGCGGCGACGGCGCTCGACAGGCCGGCCGCGCCGGAACCGACGACGATGACATCAGTCTCCATAGTAGACTCCCTTAGCCGATCCGCAGTGCGGCCCGATGGCCTTCGTCGATCGCGACCTGGAGGAAACGGGCGCCGCCGGCGTCCCCCACGATGTGCTCCGTCCATGCCGCCCGGTCGCCACGGACGTGCGGCACGACCGGCTGGTTCGACAGCACGAGCACGACGGCGTCCGCGTCGATCGTGCGGTCGGCCCCGCCGAAGACCGGCCGGACCGTGACGGATGCCGGGTCGATCCGGCACAGCGTGGCATCGGGCAAGAAGGTGAAACCGGGTCGCCGGCCCAGGCGGGTCTTGAGCGCACCCACCGTGCGGGCCGGTTCCATGAGCACGGCCAGCCGGGCACGGCTCGTCACCAGGGTCACCCGCCCCGCACCCTCGGCCAGCAACCATTCGGCGACCCCGACGCCTTCGTAGTGGCCGACGTCGTCGACGACGACGACCGAGCCACCGGGCGGCGGGGCGCCGTCGAGCGCCTGCCAGGTCGTGCGGACGTGCGGTAGGTCGCTTCCCGGGATCGGCCCGACCAGCGGCGCGCTCGTCAGCGCCGCGTCGGTGCGCGGCGCGGAGCCGGTGGCCACCACCACGTCGTCGGGTGCCAGCCGCTCCACCTCGGCCGGGGAGGCCTCGACCCCGAGCCGGACCTCGACACCGAGCTGCTTCAGCTCGGCCGCCAGCCAGCCGACGATCTGTCCGATGTCGTGGCGATAGGGCAGCCGCCGCGCGTAGGCGAGCTGGCCGCCCAGCACCGGGCGCCGCTCGATGAGCGTGACCGTGTGCCCGCGCTGGGCCGCGACCCGGGCCGCCTCCATGCCTGCCGGCCCGCCGCCGATCACCACGACGCGCTTGGTGACGGCCGCCGGTGCGGGTTCGTCGGAGATCGTGCGTTCCACGCCGACACTCGGGTTGACCACGCAGCCGATGTGAGAACCGCCGTCATTGCCGCCTACGCAGCCCTGGTTGCAGCCGATGCAGGGCCGGGCCCGGCCGGCTCGACCCAGGCGCGACTTCCGCACGATCAGCGGGTCGGCGATCGTTGCCCGCACCATGGACACAAGGTCGGTGTCGCCGGACGCCAGAATCTCTTCGGCATGGGCGAGGGTCGTGATGCGACCCACCACGATGGACGGTACCCGGGTCTGCCTCGCGATCGGCAGGCTGTGCGCGAGCTGGTATCCGGGCGGCTCGTCCATCCCGCCGATCACGCGGTGGTAGGAGAAGGCGCTGCCGATGCTGAGGTCGACGAAATCGACGACTCCGGCATCTTCGAGCAGCCGGACGACCGCGGCGACGTCCGCGCCGGCCATCCCGCCAACAGCCAGCTCGTCGGCGCTGAGCCGGACGCCGACCGGCGCCGCGTCGCCCACGGCCGCCTTCGCCGCGGCCATCGTTTCGAGGAGGAACCGGGCCCGGTTGTCGATCGGGCCGCCGTACGCGTCGCGGCGGTGGTTGGTCAGCGGCGAAAGGAACTGCCCGAGAAGGTGGCCGTGCGCGGCGTGCACCTCGACTCCGTCGAGACCCGCCTCGACCGCCCGCCGCGCCCCGTCGGCGAAGGCCGCGACGATCTCGCTGATCTGCTCCGACGTCATCGGGTTGGGCACCAGGGCGGTGTCGCGCTGCGGACTGCGAACGGCGGACGGGCCCCACGGACGCCGCCCGTCGGCGAAGACCGCGCCGTGGCCGACATGGGCCAGCTGCGCGAAGACCTTCATGGGGAATGGCCGCAGCGCGTCGGCCAGCCGGCGTAGGCCGGGCAGCGCCGCGTCGTCCCAGATCCGGATGCCACCCGACGGCGAGGATCGGTGCACGGGCGCGAGCTCGAGGATCGTCAGCCCGATGTCGGCGTCGGCCCGCGCCAGGTGGTATGCGATCAGATCGTCGCTGACCATCCCTCCCGGCGTGAGCTTCGTGCCGTGTGCGGTGCGCACGATCCGGGTCGGTATCTCGACCGCGCCGATCCGCGCCGGCCGGAACACGTGCGGGTAGGCCGTGCCGGTCACCGGCGTACCTCGTCCCGTCCCCGGGTCATACCGCCAGCCCCTCGATCTCGGCGATCCGGAGCTTGGTGAGCTCGCGCAGCAGACGGTCGTAGTCTTCCCGAGGTGGGAGGAGGTAGGGCTTGCGCATCACGCCGTTGCCCAGGCCCAGCACCTTCATCGCCATCTTCACCGGCCGCGCCGTCGCGGGGAACCATTCCCGGATCACCAGGCTGAACCGGTGCAGCAGCAGGCTGCTCTCGCTGGCGGTCGCGAGGTCTCCGGCGGCGAACGCGTCGACCGCCCGCTTGGCGACCTTCGGGATGATGTTGTTCTCGGCGATGATCATCCCCGATCCGCCGAGCAGCGCCCAGTGTCCGTGCCCGTTGAACGTCCCGTAAACCGGCAGGTGCGCCGGCACGGCATCGCGGAACGCGACGAACTGGTCGCTGTCGCCGGTGAGGGCGTTGACGGCCACGATCTGCGGGTAGTCCTGGCACAGCCGGGCAACCAGCTCCGGCGTGGGCGGCGTCGGGATGGTGGCGCTCGTGGAGATGATGACCGGGTGGTCGATCTCGTCGAGCAACTCACGGAAGTAGGCCTCCGACTCGGCCGCGGAGGGGATCATCACCTGCCCTGGGCTCAGCCCGTAGAGCTGCACCGCGTCGACGCCCGCCGCCATCGCCTCCTTGGCCACCTCGTAGACGAGCTCCGCGCTTCGCGACTCGCGAGGGTTGGCGTAGACGGGCACCACACCCTTGGCGACCTCGACGCCGATCTCGTAGACCCGGCGGTGCTCGGCGATCGTGAGCACCTGCCCCTCGCCGGCGCCCGGGCTGCCGAGGTAGATGCCGTTGCCGGCGGCGGCGATCCGGCGAAGGTGTGCGCGCAGCGCCGGCTCGTCGAGCGAGCCGTCGTCGGCGAACGGCGTCGCCGACATGCAGAACACACGGAGCTCGCGCTGGATCACAGGAACTACCTCCCGGTCGGGACGGACTTTACAGCAGAGTAAGGGGCCGGTCGGGGCAACGGTCTAGGGATGGCGGGCGGCGGCACCACCGTCGACCACGAGGACCTCGCCGGTCACACCGAGCGAGTCGTCGCACGCGAGGTAGAGGTGGGCCCGCGCCGCGTGGGTCGGATCGGCCAGCTGCGCCGGTTGGGCCTGCGCGAAGACCTCGCCCGGCGCCACGCCCTTCAGCTGCGCCGTGTGTCGCGCGAGATCCGTAGCCATCGCACCGGGAGCGACGACGTTGACCCTGATCGACGGGGCCAGCTCCACGGCCAACGACCGGGCCAGCACGATGATCGCTGCCTTCGTCGCGGCGTAGATGGGCGCCTTCGGCAGCCCGCGGAACGCCGACGTCGACGCCGTGACGGTGATGGCGCCGCCGCCGGCCGCGCGCAGCGCCGGGACCGCCGAGCGCAGGGTGCGCCAGACGCCCAGCACGTTCACGTCGATCAGCGCGCGCACGTCTTCCTCCGCGACGTCGACCAGCGACTGGCGGTGGGCCCGACCGAGGATGCCGGCGTTGGCGGTCATCACGTCGAGGCGGCCACCAGCGCTCGTCGCCCGGTCGACGAGCGCCTGGACGTCGCCGGTGCGGGTGACGTCGGCGCGGACGAACTCGACCTGCCGGCCGGCCGCGGTCTGCGCGGCCGCGAGCCGCTCCCCCTCGTCGACGAGGACGTCGCCGAAGAACACGCGCGCTCCCTCGGCCGCGTATGTCCGCACGATGACCGCGCCGAGGCCGGCGGCCCCACCGGTGACGATCGCGACCCGTCCATCAAGCCGCCCCATCCGACCTCCCGAGTTCCGTCTTCGCCTGCCTTACCCTATTGTCAAAGGATGATGCGAGCAAGATGCCGTGCTCGCATCAACAGCGCTATCGAAACCTGACTCACTAGTAAGTGGGAGTGCCGTGACTGCCGTCGACTCACCGCTGGTCCACGAGGTTCGCGCCCTGTTCACGCTCGACCCCGAGACCGTCCAGAACCCGTACCCCCTCTACGAACGCCTGCGCGCGGAAGCACCCGTCCTCCAGTACGACGAGACCACCGTGATCGTCTCGTCGTACGCCGAAGCCCGCGTCATCTACCTCGACCACGCCCGTTTTCCGGTCGCCACCGAGCGCGGTGTCCGTTTCGCCGGCAAGCTCGCCCTCCTCTCCGACGAGGAGCGCCGGCTACACCAGGAAAGCCTCGACTTCGAGAAGCTCTTCTCCACCAACCGCAACGGCGCCGACCACCGACGGGTCCGCGGCGCCGCCCAGCGCGCCTTCACCCCGCGGCGGGTGGCCCAGCTGCGCACGATGATCGACGAGACCTGCGACGAACTGTTGCGCGAATACGACGGCAACGAGCCGGCTGACTTCTCCGAGTTCGCGTCGCGCCTGCCGCTCTACGTGATCATGAACATGCTCGGGGTGCCACGCGAGGAGGCAGAGCGTCTCAAGCAGTGGAGCGACGAGCTCAACCTCCCCCGCACCGTGCTGCGGCCGGAGGCCGTACGGACCGCCCATCAGGCGCTGACCAACTTCCGCGCCTACGTGGCCGATCTGGTCGACCATCACCGGCGCACGGGACGGGGCGACGGGCTGGTCGCCGACCTCCTCGGCGCCGAGCAGGACAACCGGGTCAGCGACGAGGAGGTCGTCGCGACCTTCGTACACTTCCTGTTCGCCGGTCACGAAACCACGTCGGACCTGCTCGGCAACCTGCTTCATGCCATGCTCCGCCACCCCGACCAGTGGGCGCGTGTCAAGGCCGACCCGTCGCTGGTCGACGGCGCGGTCGAAGAGGTGCTGCGGTGGGACCCGTCCGTCCAGTTCTTCCAGCGCGTCGCCGCGCCCGGGGCGGTCATCGCCGGCGCCGAGATCCCCGAGGGCTCGTTCGTCATCATGCTCAACGCGGCCGCCAACCGCGACGCGGCCACGTTCCGCGACCCCGACGTCTACGACGTCAGCCGGCGCCCCAACGAGCACCTCACGTTCGGACACGGCATCCATTTCTGCATCGGGGCGCCGGTCGCCCGGCTGGAGGCGCAGATCGCCCTGACCGCGATCGCCCGTCATTACCCCGAGGTGCGGTGTGCCGTCGACCTCGATGAGCTGCGCATCGTGCCCAACATCAGCCTGCGCGGGTACGGCCACTTTCCGGTCGTGCTCGGGCGCCGGAGTGAGCGAGCCTGATGCGCCAGCAGACGATCTACGTCATCCAGATGGCGATCCCGTCGGAGCACGACGAGGAGTTCGAACGGTGGAACGCCGAGGAGCACCTCGCCGAACGCCTCGCCTGCCCGGGGTTCGTCGGCGTGCAACGGTTCCGCCTCGAATCCGATGCGGCCCGCGGCTCCCGCCCGGCCGACCCCGGCACCAACCGCCATCTGACCATCTACGAGCTCGAGCACCCAGGCGTGCTGTCGTCCCCGGAATACCTGGCCGCGACGGCGACACCCACCGAGTGGACCCGGCGCATGGCCGGGATCATGACGGTCGAGCTGCGCGAGGTCTACACCCGGCTCGTCCCGGACTGACCCGGTTCAGCCCCGCGGTGCCGCCACCGAGACGGCGAAATGGCAGGCGGCGCTGTGTGGCCGCGACGCCGCCGCCGTTTGTGGGTCGTCCGTGCGGCAGATCTCTCGGTCGAGCCGGTGCGCCGGCCCGACCGGACACCGGGTGTGGAACCGGCAGCCGCTCGGTGGGAACCGCGGGTCCGGCACCTGGCCCGGGATGGGGGCCCGGCGCCGCTTCACACCGAACTCCGGGACGCTCCCGATCAGGCCCCGGGTATAGGGGTGCTCTGGGGCGTTGAACAGCTCGTCCGGCGCGGCCGACTCGACCAGCCGGGACAGGTACATCACCGCGACCACGTCGCTCATCGCCCCCACCACCGACAGGTCGTGGGAGATGAACAGGTACGACAGGTGAAGCTCGCGCTGAAGCTCCTTGAGCAGGTTGATGATGGAGGCCTGGATCGACACGTCGAGCGCGGACGTGACCTCGTCCATGATGAGCACCTCGGGGTGCACGGCGAGCGCCCGGGCGATCGAGATGCGCTGGCGCTGACCGCCGGAGAACTGGTGCGGATACCGGTCGAGCGCGGACGGGCTCAACCCGACGAGCTCGATCGCCCGCAACACCTCCGAACGGCGCTCGGCCGTCGACGCCTTGCCCTGCAAGGAGACGGCCTCGAGGATGGTCGCGCCGACGGTCATGCGGGGGTTGAGCGAGCCGTACGGGTCCTGGAACACCATCTGGACCCGACGACGGAACGAGCGCGCGTCGCGCGCCCTGTCCGACGTCACGTCAGTGCCGTCGAGGCGGATGGTCCCGCCGGCTGTCGGGACGAGCCCGACGAGTGCCCGCGCGATGGTGGACTTGCCGCTGCCGGACTCGCCGACGAGCCCCAGCGTGCCGCCCGGCGGCACCGCGAAGGACACCCCGTCGACCGCGGTCAACCGCGAACGGCCCGAGCCGAACACGACCGTGAGATCCTGGACCGTCAGCATCGCTTCACACCCCGGCTCCTTCGACGACATGGCAGGCGACCCGGCGAGCCCGGTCCTCCGGGTGGATGACCAGCGGGGGCAGGTCGGTGCGGCACCGGTCGACCGCGACAGCGCACCGGGGGTGGAACGGGCAGCCGGCGGGCGGGGCGGCGATGTCGGGCACCTCCCCGCCGATGGTGGCCATCGGGGCCTCCCGGGGCCCGCCCGGCTTGGGCATGGCGGCGAGCAGCGCCCGGGTGTACGGATGCTTCGGATCGGTAAGCAGTTGGTCGAGGTCGAGGTCCTCGACGATCCGGCCGCAGTACATCACCAGGACCCGGTCGCAGTTCTGGCTCACCAGGGCCAGGTTGTGTGAGATCAGGATGATCGACGTGCTGCGGTCGCCGGTGTTGATCTCCTCGAGCAGGTCCATGATCTGCGCCTGCACGGTCACGTCGAGCGCGGTGGTCGGCTCGTCGGCGATGAGCACGGACGGCTCGGCCATCAGGCCGGTGCCGATCATCACCCGCTGCCGCATGCCGCCGGAAAGCTGATGCGGATACGCCTTCAGCTGCCGGTCGGGCGCCCCGATGTGGACGTCGCGCAGCTTCGCCGCGGCCAGCTGGTAGGCCGCCGACCGCCTGAGCTTGCGGATGATCCGGGCCGACAGCGTCATCTGCACGCCCACCCGCAGGGCCGGGTTGAGCGCCGACGACGGGTCCTGGAACACCACGGAGAGCTCGCGGGCCAGCAGCGCGTCGAGCTCGGCCTTCGACAGGTCGGCCAACCGCCGGCCGGTGAGGGTGATCGTGCCGCCGACCGTCCCTGACGGCGGCGCCAGGCCGGCGACGGCCAGTGCGGTCATGGTCTTTCCACTGCCCGACTCACCGACGATCCCGAGCACCTGCCCCGGCGCCACCGCGAACGAGACGCCCTTGACGATGTCGACCGGGCCCACCGCGCCCGGCACGGTCACGACCAGGTCGTCGACCCGCAGCACGGGCTCACCGCCCTCGGTCTCCGCCGGGGCGGCGACCGGGACCGCGGTCGGCTCCGGCGGCGCGGCGCGGCGTTGCTTCCGGCTCGACGTCCACAGCACCGGGTTGCAGGCGCGGGCGAGCGCCTCACCGGTCAGGCTGAGCGTCAGCGCGGTGAAGGCGATGGCGATCGCCGGCCCGAGGGCGCCGGCCGGAGCGATCGCGATGTTGGCGACGCCCTCGCTGAGCAGACCGCCCCAGTCGAATTCGGGCGCCTGGGTGCCGAGGCCGAGGAAGCTCAGCGCGGAGATGAACAGGACGCCGCTGACGATGGAGAGCGTAAAGGCGACGACCAGTGACTCGGAGATGTTGGGCAGCGTGTAGCGGAACATCAGGCGTAGCGGGCGCACGCCGAGCACCCGCGCAGCGCTGATGTATTCCCGGCCGCCGATGCTGAGCGCGAGGGTGCTCGTGATGCGGGCGATCGGGAAGCACAGAGCCAACCCGACGCCGACGACGGCGCCGTTGACCCCGCCCCCGAAGATGGCACCGGCGAAGATCGCCATCAGGATGGCGGGGATGCACAGCGCCGCGTCGAGGCCGCGCAGCAGCGCCGTCCGCCACCGGCCCCGGGAGACCGCGGCCAGGAGACCGAACGCGACGCCGAGCCCGATGCTGATGGCGCCGGCCGCGAGGCCCAGCAGCAGCGTCAGGCGCGTGGCCACCATGACCCGGGCGAAGGTGTCCCGGCCGAGCGCGTCCGTGCCCAGCCAGTGGTCGGCGCCCACCCCGGCCCATGAGCCCGCGATGTCCGTCTCGGTCGCCCGGGCGTCGAGGTAGAGCGGCGCCACCACGGCGACCCCGACCAGGACCGCGAGCGCGACCACGGAGGCCACGCCGCTGGGGGCGGTAAGGAACGCACGGACGGCGACGTGGCGACGCAGCCACGACTTGGGCTGGGCCGGCTTGTCCACGGACGCGGTGATCGTCATGATCACGTGCTCCTCGTCAGCGATCGGGGATCGACTAGCGCCAGCGCGACGTCGACGAGCATGATCACCCCGATGACGATCGCGCCGAGTACGATCGTCACGCCTTGCACGACCACGTACTCCTTCGCGACCACGGCCTGGACGAGGGTGCTGCCGAGCCCGGGCCGGGCGAACACGTTCTCCACGATGACGGCGCCTCCGATGAGATTGGCGAAGAGGAGGCCACCGATGGTGAGCGCCGCGGTCAGGACGTTCGGCAGCGCATGCCGACCGTAGATGGTGCGCCGGGGTAGTCGTTGACTTCGGGCCGTGCGGATGTAGTCGTTCGACAGGACGTTGAGGGTCTCCAGTCGCACGAGCCGGGCAAGGGTCATGATCGGGCCGGCGGACACGGCGAGAACCGGCAGCACCAGCGACTGCGGCCCGTCGGCGCCGGCGACCGGGAAGAGCTGGATCTGCACCGCGAACAGGAAGGCCAGGATCGTGGCCGTCAGATAGTCCGGGATGGCCGCGAACATGCCGGTGACGCTGGTGAAGGCGACCTCGATCCGGCGGTGCCGGCCGCCCTGGGTGACCCCGCCGGCGACCATGCCGAGCGGGATGCTCACCAGGAACACCAGGGCGAGCGCGACGATCGCGAGTTGGAGCGACGGGCCGATCCGTTGACCGATGATCTGCGTGACCGGCTCGTTGGTGATGAACGAACGGCCGAGGTCGCCCTGGAAGAGGTTGGACACGTAGCTCAGAAACTGCTCGTAGAGCGGCTTGTCGAAGCCGTTCTCCGCGTTGAGGCGGGCGATCGTCTCCGGCGTCGCGTCGGTGCCGAGGGCGTTGATGACCGGGTCGCCCGGAATGAGACGCACCATCACGAACACCGCGACGAGGAGCGCGAGCAGTGCGGTCACGAGGCCGACCACACGGCGCAGAACGAATCGCGTCCACGACCCGGCCCGGCCCTCGCGGCCTTCGCGCACCAACCGCCGTGTAGGCCCCGCGACGCCGTCGGCGGGCGTGCCGGGCGATGCCTCCAGCGCTGTGCTCATTTCGTGCCCGTCCTCCAGACCCCGGCTCGCCCATGCCGGGCAACGGCATGGGCGAGGCATCCAGTCATCTCCGGCTTGCTACTTCCGCTTGAACGCGTAGACCTCGTAGACCTGCGAAGGCAGGAAGTCCCAGCCCTTGCCCACCATCTGCATCTGGGCCGCGACCACGCCGCGGAGATAGTGCTTCTCCAGGTAGAGACGCTGGATCTGGCCGAGGATCTCGCAGCCGCGGTCGCCGGCGTACTCGTATGCCTGGGAGATCAGGCCCGCCAGCTCCTGGTCGCCCGCGGCGGTGTTGCCGAAGTTGGTGCCGTCCGGCGGCGCCGCTCCACTGTAGATGGAAAGGCTCTTCGTCGACAGCGGCGCGACCGAGGTGCTGCTGATGATGCCAAGGTCGAAGTTGCCCGACACCGTGCTCGTCGCGTACCCGGACGGCGGGTCCAGGTCGACCTTGATGCCGAGCTTCGTGAGCTGGCTGACGACGTAGTCGCCACCGGCCGGCGCGGCGAAGTTGAAGCCGGTTGCCTTCAGGGTGACCTGTTTGCCGTCTTTCATCAGCTTGCCGTCGGAGAGCGTGTATCCCGCCGCGGCCAGCACCGACTGTGCCTCGGGGATGCTCGTGGCCGGCACGATCGTCTCGGTCTCCGGGTCGTAGCACGGCATCCCGGGCGCCAGGTAGCTGTTGGTCTTGATGCCCTGGCCCTGGTAGACGACCTGGATGTATTCCTGCGAGTCGAAGGCCAGCCCGATCGCCTCGCGCAACGCCTCGTCGGTGGTCGGCCGCCCGGGTGTCATGTTGAACACGAGGTTCCACACGCCCCAGTTGGTCAGCTGCTTGCTGACGAACGAGGTGTCGGCCTTCAGCCGGGCACCGTCGGTGCCGGCCGCCCAACCGATGTCCATGCCCCCGGTCAGGAGGAGATTGGCGGCCGTCGTATCCTTTGGGACGTATTTATACGTCAAAGTCTCGGGAAGCGTCTTGTACGTGGTGTTGTCGGGTCCCCACGTCCAGGCGTCTTTCCGCTTGAAGACGATTTCGCTGGCGTGCGTGGCCGAGCTCAACGTGAACGGCCCGCTGCCATACATCTTCGTCTCGAGCGCCTTGGGGTCGGTTTCCAGCGCCTTGAGGCCGGCCGGACACACGATCGCCGAGCCGCCCCACGCGAAACCGGCCTCCAGGTCACGGAACGGTGTCTTCGTGTTGAAGGTGAACGTCCAGGTGGCGTCGTCGGCCTTGAAGTCGAACGGTCCGGCGCCGAAGGTGCCCTTGGTGAGGTCGGTCGTCTTCTTGACCGAGAACAGCCGGGTGAACGACGCGGCGACGACCGACGGCGTGACGGCCGTGCCGTCCTCGCATTTGGCATCCTGGCGCAGCTTGAACGTGACCGTGGTGGGCCGATCCGCCGGCGTGACCTCCCACGACCCGGCGAGCCCGCCGATCAGCTCGAAGTCGGGGCCGTAAGCCAACAGCCGGTCGTATGCGGGCGCGACCGCCGCCAGATTATGGTTGACGTTGTTGGCCTGGAAGTCGAACGACACCCAGTCGTTGTTCATTCCACGCACGGTCAGTGAGCCGCCGCCGGTCTGGGACGAGCCTTCGTTATCGCCCCCGCCGCCGCATGCCGACAGCCCGAGGGATAGGACGACCGTGGCGGCGAGCAGGGACACCGCACGCACACGACCTTCTCTGAGAATCATTCTGGGGGTCGCTCCTCGCTCAATCGTGAGACCCGACAAACTGGCGCGGGCCGTGTTACGAGGTTTACATCGTCGTAAAGTAAACTGACGCCGAAGAAGAGTCAAGGACCGCGTGCAGGCGAAACAACGCCGCCGCGCGGCCAAGGCGCCCTGGATCAGCCGACTTGACGAAACGACCCCCTCGACCCAGAATTTACTGCGTTGTAAGCAGCAGAGGAGGGCGATGATCCCGAAGGCCGAGGCGAGCCGCCGGTTGCGGGCGGTCGAGGACGAGCGCGCGATCGTCCGCCTACTCCACCGTTACTGCCACACCGCCGACGACGGCGACGACTTCGGTGCGATCTTCGCGGCCGACGCCGTGTTCGACGTCCGTATGTCCGACGGCCGGCTGATCCACGCCTACGACGGTCGGGCCGCGATCCAGGCGTACATGGACGGCCGCGACATCCCACCGGACCGGTTCGACAAGCACCTCGTCTCGGCACCGGTGGTCGACCTGGACGGCGACGCAGCGGCGGCGGAGAGCTACTTCGTCATCCTGCAGAGCAACGCCGAGCACGTCGCTGTGAGCTACGGGCGATACCACGACCGCCTGGTGAAGACCGACCGCGGCTGGCGGCTGGCCGAACGCACGATCGAGGCCGAGGCGGTCCATTCGCCGCAGGTGCTCGCGGAAGTGGCGGCCAACGAGCTCGGGAACAACTAGCGAAGGGTCGGTCACGTGCCAGCCTCCGACGAGATCCAGGTCCGCATCGCCGCGCTCGAGGACGAACAGGCGATCATCCGCCTCATGCATCGCTACTGCCACACCGCCGATCAGGGCGGTGACTTCGGTGCGATCTTCACCGACGACGGCGTCTTCGACGTGACCATGGCCGACGGCCGGAAGATCCGGCGCTACGAGGGCCTCCCGGCGATCCGCGAATACTGGCGCACCCGCGAGACGCCACCTGGCCGGTTCGACAAGCACCTCGTGCTCTCGCCGGTCGTCACCGTCGACGGCGACCGCGCGCGGGCGGTGAGCGACTTCGTGGTGCTGCAGGACACCGCCGACCGCGTGTTGGTGACCTACGGTCGTTACCACGACACCCTGGTCAGGCAGGACGGCGCATGGCGGCTGTGTGAACGTCGGTCCACCGTGGAGACGTTGGCGCGATAGCGCGCAGCCGCTGTTCGACGCCGTCTAGGCTTTGCCATCGAACGAGGAGGACGAGCGTGCCCGTACGCACGACGGAAGAAGGCGTGAGCTACAGCCGGCGCGGCGACGGGCCGACGGTGCTCCTTCTACACGGCTGGTGCCTGAGCCGGTCGATGTGGACCTACCAGGAAGAGGCCCTCGCAGGTGCGTTCGACGTCGTCTGCCCCGACCTACCGGGGTTCGGACTCTCGTCCGGGTTGGCCGGTCCATATGACCTGGCGCGCTTCGCCGCCTCCGTCTCGCGGTTGATCGACGAACTCGGTGTCGACGAGGTCGACGTGGCGGGCTTCGCGTTTGGTGCCGCCGTCGCGATGGCTACCGTCGCGGGGGGCGACAAGCGGGTGCGACGGTTGGCGCTCGTTGCCCCGCCCAGCGCGGCCACGGCGCCCTACGACAAGATGCCAAGGGCCATGCGTCGCGACTGGCCGCGGTTCGCCCAAGCCTCCGCCGACACGATCGTCAAACAGCCACACAGCGCCGACACTCTCCGATGGCTCGGTGACACGTTCCGCGCCACTCCCCTCGCGGTTGCCCTGGCAACGGTGGCGCTCCTCGCCGAGTTCGAGCCGGTTGACGCGGCTCGCGACGTCGACGTGCCGACGCTGCTGATCCACGGCGAGGACGACGACGTCGTCCCGGTGTCGGTGTCGGAGCAGTGCCTCGCCCTGCTGGACAAGGGCGAGCTGGCCCGGGTCACCGACTGCGGCCACCTGGTGCCGATCGACCAGAAGGAGAAGACATCGACCCTCCTCAGCGAATTCTTCGCCAGATAGCGGTCGCCGTCGACCGAACGGGACACATACTTTGGGATGCGGGCTCGCATCGCTCCACCGACCGGTAAAGGACTCCCATGGCCACCAACACCAAGCAGACACGCGCCGAGCAGCTTGTGACCCAAGCCATCGAGCTGTTCAGCAAAGGTGGATACCGCGAGACGAGTCTGCAGGAAATCGCCGACCAACTCGGCATCACCCGGCCGCTCTTCTACTACTACTTCGAGTCCAAGGAAGATCTTCTCTGGCGCATCATCGGGCATCTCGGCGACGATCTGCTCGCCCGGGCCCGACCGATCGCCAATACTTCCGACGACCCGGCCGAGACCCTGCGCCAGCTGCTCGAAGGCCATGCCGAGACGATCCTCAACAACGCGGCCGCGTTCAAGATCTACACAGCCGAACGCCACCTCGTGACCGGAAAACGGCACCGGGTGATGAGGCAAGGTGAAGACGCCTACCTGGCACTCATCACCGACGTCATCGTCCGCGGTCAAGAAGACGGCGTCTTCAAGAAAGGCGACGCCCATCTGCTCGCGCTGCTGGTGACCGGAATGGGCAACTCGATGCTCCGCTGGTACGTTCCCGGCGGCGGTCGCACCCTGAGCGAGATCGTCGGACTCTTCGTCACCGCCGGCGTCGACGCCGTGCGGACGAGCTGAGCCCGCCGTTGACACAGCAAGCAGATCCCCCGCTCGCGGGGCGGGTTGCCATCGTCACCGGCGCCTCGTCCGGCATCGGCGAGGCGACCGCCCGGGCCCTCGCCGCAGCCGGCGCGAGCGTCTCGTTGGCGGCGCGACGGCTCGACCGGATCTCCGCCCTGGCCGACGAGATCCGGTCGGCGGGTGGCTCGGCCATCGCCGTCCAGACCGATGTCACCCAGGAGCCACAGGCGCGTGACCTCGTCGCGCGCACTGTCGACGAATACGGACGCCTGGACACCCTCGTCAACAACGCCGGCGTCATGGCCATCGGGCCTGTGCTCGAAGCCCGGACCGCCGACTGGCGCGCGATGGTCGAGGTCGCCCTGCTGGGCACCCTCTACTGGACACACGCCGCGGTCCCGATCATCGCGACCCAGGTCCGCGCCGACAACGTG